>CDZQ01003370.1_pt1 | contig 23963 bp, 19 predicted proteins | sample 554831 | NCBI WGS metagenome assembly CDZQ01 (sample SAMEA3182112, study PRJEB8094) | gut metagenome | biome: human; feature: gut; material: Stool; isolation source: human stools | place: Canada | collected 2013-05-06 | reverse complement strand
ATATTAGGGGATGTTTTTATGGATATCGAGGTTTAAGTACGGCTTTGGGGCATCATCTTTCTTGACAGGAAAGATTTTTTTTGTATAATACTAATGGTATTAGTTTTTTGTAGGAGGCGTTTGCATGCCGCGAAAAGGGCTTACCCAAGAATATATTGTTCAAACAGCGCTGGAGCTCATTGAAACATTTGGAACTCATGCGTTTTCATGGAATAAATTGGCGCAGGCATTAGATGTGAAACCGGCGTCGTTATATAATCATGTTCAAAATATGGATGCGCTCATTCATGCTGTAGGGCTTCAAATTGCAGATAAGATCAGACAGGAGCAGTTGGATGCAATTCAAGGAAAAAGGCGAGAAGAGGCCGTTTTTTCTTTATGTTGGGCGTATCGGGATTTTACATTGCATCATGCCGAGCTTTATAAGGTAATAGCCGGGATGCAGCGGAATAAAAGTGCTTGCTCACAGGATGTATACGCACGAATCATAGAGCCGATTTTGATAGTGCTTTCAGAGTTTGATCTAAAACAGACGACAAAAATGCATTGGCAGAGGATTTTGAGAGCTCTTATGCAGGGCTTTTTTACTTATGAATATACAGGAGGCTTTCAGCTTTTTCCGATTGAGAGAGAGGAGACTTATCGGATGGCTGTTCAATCGGCTATTCAGGCAATTTTGACAGCGGAGAAGGAGGAGAATGCATGAAAAAGTACAAAAAATATGTAAAAAAATATTGGTATTGCTTTTTATTGGGTCCGTTTTTTATGGTTTTGGAAGCGTGCGGAGAATTCTTATTACCGTTTGTTAATGCCAAGATGATTGACCAAGGCGTGGCCAATCAGGATATTCCGTATATTTTGCAAAACGGCATTCTTTTAATTTGCCTTGCATTAGGGATGTTGGCTACCGGTGTTTTAGGTGCTTTTTTTGCGGTTCGGGGAGCTTCTAGGACGGCTGCCGGCATTCGAAAAGATACTTTTGATAAGATCCAAACTTTTTCCTTTTCGGATATCGATCGTTTTTCGACCGGGTCTTTAATTACCCGCGTTACAAATGATGTCACGCAAATTCAGAATTTTGCCCAGCTTCTGCTTCGAGGTTTTTTTCGCAGTCCGGTGATGTTGATCGGAGCGCTTTGGATGTCTTTTCAGCTAAATCGTGAATTGGCCTGGGTCATTTTGATTGTCATGCCTTTTTTGGCTGTTGCTATTTTTTTAATTATAAAAATTTCATCTCCGCGGTATACGGTAATGCAAGAGCAAATAGATACGCTCAACACCAGCATTGATGAATCGATCACCAATGAAAAAGTCATCAAATCTTTTGTTCGGGAAGAATATGAAAAAGAGAAATTTAAAAAAGTCAATCAAGCGTTAATGGACAAAACGATCTCAGCTTTGAAGATGATGATCTTGATGCAGCCTGTTTCTTCTTTGGCCATCAACGTAACGACGTTAATCGTTGTGTGGGTTGCCGGTAGACAGATTATAGTTGGCGGCATGGAGATTGGCTCCTTGACCGCGTTTATTACGTATCTTTCGCAGGTATTAACCGCTTTGAATTTGCTGGCTAATATCTTTTTACAGGGGACGCGTGCCGCAGCCTCGAACCGTCGGATTTCTGAGATTCTGAAAACGGTTCCTCAAATCCGGGATGATTGTGCTCGTCAGAAAAGCCACCTGATAAAGTCGGGTTCCATTGTGTTTGAAGATGTTTCTTTTCGGTATTTTAAAGAAGCGAAAAATGCTGTTTTAAATCATATAACGGTGCGTATTAACTCTGGGGATTTTGTAGGAATTATTGGTTCTACAGGTTCGGGAAAAACAACGCTTGTTTCATTGATTCCTCGTTTGTATGATCCGGATGAAGGAACCGTTTTTGTCGATGGGGTAAACGTACGGGATCTTGGTCTTTATGATCTGCGGGAGCAAGTTTCGGTCGTTTTGCAAAAAAATACTCTTTTTTCTGGGACGATTGCCGAAAATTTGCGGTGGGGCAATGAAAACGCATCGGAAGAAGAGTTGGTATGGGCTTGTAAGATTGCTCAGGCCGATTCTTTTATCCGATCTTTTGCCGAAGGATATCAAACGGAGATTGGTCAAGGCGGTTCAAATCTTTCGGGCGGGCAGAAACAGCGGATTTGCATTGCGCGCGCTTTATTGAAAAAGCCTAAGATTTTAATTTTGGATGATTCAACTAGTGCGGTGGACACCGCAACAGATGCCCAGATTCGGCAAGCTTTTCGGCAGCAGCTTCCCGGTATTACAAAAATAATGATAGCCCAACGTATTGCATCCGTTATGGATGCCGATAAGATTTTAGTGATGGATCAAGGGAAGTTGGTTGCCTGCGGGACGCATGCTCAATTAATTGCCGACTGTGTTCCGTATCAGGAAATATATTATTCTCAAAAAGAGAAACAGGAGGGTTTGCAATGAACGAACAGCGTGCAAAACGTTTAGATGCAAAATACGGAACTGTTTCGGTTTCTTCCGGGAAAAAACAGTTGGATATCGGGCGCCGGGCCGGTCGAGATCGGGCGCTTGGGGCTACCGGAAGACCTAAAAACTTAAAAGCATCAGTCATTCGATTGGCCAAATATATTTCGCGCGAAAAATTTTTAATTTTTACTGCGCTTTTTTGTTCGGTGGTTTACACCGTCTCTACGTTAACCGCTTCGTACCTTCTTCGACCTATTATCAATCGTTTTATATATTTTGACGCTTCGGACACACAGTTACAACAACGCATTTTAGGACTGGTGTCCTGGCTTACTGTTCTTGCGGTGGTTTATGGTATTTCAGTACTGACGCAATGGCTGCAACAAAGATTGATGCTAAAAGCGTCACAACGTTCTTTGGTTCGGATGCGGTCGGATTTGTTTGCCAAGTTGCAGGGTTTGCCTGTTCGGTATTTTGATACGCATTTGTCGGGCGATATTATGTCTCGATTTACCAACGATATCGACACGGTCGGAGAAATGCTAAACACCACGTTGATTCAGATTATTTCTGGATCCATTACCATTGTGGGAACGATTGTTTTGATGCTCTATACAAGCCCTGTTTTAGGGGGTATTACCGTTGTTGCCGCGCCTTTACTTGCCTTGCTCAGTAAAACGATTTTGAAAAAAAGCCGAAAAGCTTATGAAGAGCAGCAGCGTAGTTTGGGGATGATTAACGGCTTTACTGAGGAAACGGTTTCCGGGCAAAAGGTTGTCCAGGTTTTTAATCATGAACCTATTGCTCAAGATGAGTTTGGATATTTAAACAGTCGGCTTTGCCATGCGCAGGAACAGGCTCAGTTTCGTTCCAGCATGATGGGACCCTTGACGCATCAGTTATGTAATGTGATTTATGCGTTGGTTGCCGGGATTGGCGGAGTGTTGGTTGTGTTGGGACGGTTTGATTTGGGCGGATTGACCGTATCTTTGAACTATACACGGCAGTTCAATCGTCCGATCAATGAGGTTTCTATGCAGATGAATACAATTTTTGCCGCCCTTGCTGGCTCAGAGCGTATCTTTGAGGTTTTGGATGAGCAATCTGAACCTGTTCAGAAAGATATGGTTTCAATAGAGCAAATGAGGGGATATGTTATAGCGAGTCACGTTGATTTTGGATATGTTATAGGTCATCCGGTTTTGCATGATATCTCCTTTTGTGCCAAACCGGGGCAGAAGATCGCTTTTGTCGGATCTACTGGCGCAGGAAAAACAACTGTTACCAATTTGTTGTCGCGATTTTATGATATCCAAGCCGGGACTATCACGATTGATGGGGTTCCAATAGAAAAAATAGATCGGTCTTTTTTGCGCTCTCATATTGCGATGGTTTTGCAGGATACGCATCTTTTTACCGGAACCGTACGTGAAAATATTCGTTATGGCCGCCTAGATGCCACTGACGAAGAATTGGAAGCCGCTGCAAAAGCCGCCTCTGCCCACTTTTTTATTGAACAGTTGGAAAAAGGTTACGATACGGTTTTAGAAAACGACGGGGCCAACCTCTCCCAGGGACAGCGTCAGTTGTTAAATATTGCACGTGCCGTCATTTCGAAAGCCCCGATTTTAGTCTTGGACGAGGCGACCAGTTCTGTAGACACCAGAACAGAGCGTCATATTGAAGAGGGTATGGATGCTTTGATGCAAAATCGTACTACCTTTATCATTGCGCATCGATTGTCTACGGTTCGTAAAGCGGATTTGATTTTGGTCCTTGAAAAAGGACGAATCATTGAGCGAGGGACTCATGAGGAGTTGTTGGCCGCAGGAGGACGTTATTCGGATTTGTATCATGAGATTGTTCTGTTAGAGTAGCCGTGTTGTCAGATTTTTGGGTAAAACCGTAACAGGTATTTTGTGTAAAAAAAAGGTGATTTCACAAACTTGTGAAATCACCTTTTGGCTTGAAAATGGTTATTCGTAAATTAAATCGCTTAAATAATTGTTGTTCTTTTTAAAATCTGCACTTAGAACCGCAGCCCCGTTAATGGTTAAATCTTTATAAGTTCCTTCCTGCGGAAGTGCCGTCTGCACAATTTCAAATTGTGAGATGTTTAAAATATTGGAGATAATCAAGTCTTTTAATGTGTCTTCCGGGATATTGGTTGTTACATAAGGCATGATTTTAGAAAACAATGCGCTGAGTTCCAAAATGGATTTTGTTTTTACTTTTTCCAGAATCGCGTTTAATACCGTGCGTTGACGACTGGTTCTGCCAAAGTCATAAGCCGTTCCGTCATTATAATTATAAGAATATCTGTTTCTGGAATATGCTAACGCTTGTTTTCCGTTCAAGTGAACAACCTGCCCGGCCATCGAATAATCAATATAGTCTGTTCCATAAGGTTCATTATTGATTTTATTGAGTTCGATGAGGTAGGAATTATTCATGACGCGAATTTCATCTTTTGTTAATTTGATATCAATTCCGCCGATCGTATCAACAATGTCAATAAAAGAGAAGAAATCAACGGCCATAAAATAATTTACGTCGATATATAGATTTTCTTTCAGCGTTTGTTTCAGTAGATCGGTTCCGCCATAGAAAAAGGATGCGTTAAGTTTGTCGTTGCCGCGTCCGGGAATTTTTACATATAAATCACGCAACAAAGAGCACATGACCACTTTTTTGGTTTTGGTGTTCAGGCTGATCAGCATCATCGAATCGGATCTCATGACTTTATTCTGGTCAAGGTTTGAGGTGTCTAGACTTCCGTCGCGTGTATCGGTCCCAATAAGTAGAATATTAATAACGTCCGAGGTGTCTCGAATTTCTTTTAATCCATCCTTTGAAACCTCAAGCTCATCATTGGCTGCATCAATTTCTTCTTGTGAAGAATCCGGAAGGTTTGTTAATTCTTCATTGGGCATACCCTGCCCGCCGCCTCCAAAGTTGGCCTGGAAGTTGCTCAATCCAATGGTATGATCAAACCAAATATAAGCGCCTGTCAGGCATCCGGCAATTAAAGCGATCACAATAACGGCCGTTACCGCGGTTACCCAGAGAGCTTTTTTCTTTTTCTTTTTCTTTAGTCTTGCACTACGCGTTGTTGCAGCACTTCTTTTGCGAGAAGGCTCCTGTTCATAATCGTAGTAGTTGTCATATTCTTCATCATCAAAGCGATTATATCGATATGAATTTGTTCTTTGTGTGCGGCCGCTGTCCCGCGAGGTATCAGAGCGTCTGGACCGGTTTGTATTATTTCTTGCCATAATAATCTCCTAAGTTATTGTGGGAACACAGATACAATATGACCCCTTGTTTAATTTACAAGTAAATGGGTAAAATCAAAATGAAAACTCATTGTTTTATCCCTATAGTTTTTCATAGAAAAGTGCATTCTATGATTTCTATAAAATGATACACCATATTATACACCTGTTTTATTGTAAAGTCAAGTCGTATTCGGGTTTTGCAGAAAAATCGTAATAAAAATGCCGAAAAATATCGAATAAGATAAAATTTTGATGTCGATTATAGTGGTTAATGTGTGAATTTTAAAGATTAAAAGGGTCTGGAATATAGGCGAAAAGGGAAAAAATTGAAAATACTATTGAAATTTAGGCGTTTTTATGGTAAAATGTATAAAAGTGTAATAACAATTCGATGGCACACTGCATGCAATGGCAGTTTTTTTTATTGAAACGTTTTTGATTGAGATGCAGGTTTTCTGCCTAATGAAAGGTGAAGCGAGCAGATGTCTAATAGATACGAGCAAACGGATTTTAGTCAGATTCCTTTGGCTAATAGAGTTGAGCCGGATTCTAAACCATGTTATGAGTTTTGCAAACGGCTGTTTGATATTGTTGTTTCCTTTTTAGGGATGATTATTCTTTCTCCGGTGTTTCTTGTAACTGCTGCAGTTATTCTTTTTAGTGACGGGGGAAATCCTTTTTATGTTTCAACGCGTGTGACGAAAGACGGTAAGGAATTCCGGATGTATAAATTCCGCTCTATGGTGAAAAATGCGGACAAGTTACAAAAAGAGTTGGAAATTCATAATGAAATGAAAGACGGGCCTGCTTTTAAGATGACGAATGACCCTCGTGTGACCGCTGTGGGACGTTTTATTCGGAAAACTTCTATTGATGAATTGCCTCAGTTGTTAAACGTGTTTTTAGGCGACATGACACTAGTTGGTCCTCGGCCACCTATTCCGTTCGAAGTAGAGCGGTATACGCCGTATCACATGCAACGTCTGGGTGTTAAACAAGGGCTTACTTGTTATTGGCAGTGTAGCGGACGGAATGATATCGGATTTGATGAGTGGGTTGAACTTGATTTAAAATATATTCGAGAACGCAGTTTTGTGACAGATATTAAGATTTTATTCAAAACAGTCGGCGCAGTATTCTCGATGCGGGGCGCAAAATGAATTTGGGAGGATATGCAAAATGTATGATTGGCTGATTGTTGGTGCTGGATTGTATGGCGCAGTTTTTGCTCAAAACATGACGGCATTGGGGAAGAAATGCTTAGTTATTGATAAGCGGAACCATATCGGCGGAAACATTTATACAGAAGAGGTAGAAGGGATACAGGTTCATCGTTACGGAGCACATATTTTTCACACTTCGGATAAAGAAGTATGGGAATATGTGAATCGCTTTTGTGAATTTAATCAGTATATCAATACGCCGATTGCTAATTTTCACGGAAAATTATTTAACATGCCGTTTAATATGCATACATTTTATGAAATGTGGGGCGTTACCACGCCTAGTCAGGCTTTGGAAAAGATTGAACAGCAGCGAAGAGAAAGCGGCATTACGGAACCGAAGAATTTAGAAGAACAGGCAATATCTTTAGTCGGTGTGGATATTTATAAAACATTGGTAAAAGGCTATACCGAAAAACAATGGGGGCGGCCCTGTGATCAGCTTCCCAGTTTTATTATTAAGAGATTGCCTGTCCGTTTGCGTTTTGATAACAATTATTTTAATGACCGGTATCAGGGGATTCCTATCGGCGGGTATACACAGATGGTGGAAAAAATGCTTGACGGATGTGATATTCAGTTAGGTGTAGATTATCTTTCAAATCAGCAGGAACTGTCTGGTTGTGCAAAGCATGTTTTGTATACAGGGTGTATTGACGCCTATTTTTCATATTGTTATGGTGCTCTGGAATATCGTAGCTTGCGTTTTGAGGATGAGATTCTGGATGAGGAAAATCATCAAGGGGTGGCAGTTGTCAATTATACTGATGCTGAAACGCCGTATACTCGGATGATTGAGCATAAGCACTTTGAGTTTGGCACACAGCCTAAGACGGTTGTGACTAAAGAGTATCCTGTTACCTGGCAGCAGGGAATGGAACCGTATTATCCTGTTAATGATGCTAAAAATGCAGAATTATACCAAAAATATGCTCAGTTAGCCGCACAGCAATCTGATGTAGTATTCGGGGGACGGTTGGGCGAGTATAAGTATTATGATATGGATAAAGTGATTCGTTCTGCATTGAATAAAATATCGGAGATTACCCAATGAGTGAAATCAAGATTATAGTTGCCGCACATAAGCCGTATCGGATTCCGAATGATCCGATTTATCTTCCGGTTCAGGTGGGTGCGGCAAGGAAAGATTCTATTGGCTTTCAGCGTGATGATGAGGGCGAGAATATTTCAGAAAAAAATTACAGCTATTGTGAATTAACAGGTTTATATTGGGCTTGGAAAAATTTGAAAGCGGATTATATCGGTTTAGCACATTATCGCAGACATTTTTGTCTGGGGAAAAATGCCGATAAATTTTCTTGTGTTCTTCGTTCGGAACAAGCAGAACAGCTATGTTCGCAACATCCTGTTATTGTTGCCAATAAGCGGCGATATTTTATCGAGTCTATTTATTCACATTATGTACATTCGCATAAAGCGGAGGGTATTGATGCGTTGATTGCGTTGATCGATACCGAGTATCCGGATTATGCTCCCGCTTGTCATACCGTTATGAAACGCACATGGGCGCATATGTTTAATATGTTTATTATGCGTCGAGATATTTTGGATGCATATTGTTCTTGGCTGTTTGAAGTTTTGGGAAAATTAGAAACGAAAGTGGATATTTCGAGTTGGAATTCATCGGAACAGCGCATTTATGGCTACATGGGTGAATTTATGTTGGATATTTACCTGCAGACACATCATATTCCGGTTAAAGAAGTTCGTGTTTTGTTTATGGAAGATCAAAGTATGGTTAAAAAGGCATTTGCTGCGGCAAAACGCAAGTTCTTTAAAAGCAGTCGCGGATTAAACGATTGAGTCCTTTAAGATAGGAACTCATTTATTGAGGAGGAAAAGGATATGGGTGAACAGCCGTTGATTAGTGTCATTCTGGCTATATATAATGTAGATCCTTATCTGGCAAAATGTTTAGACAGTATCTTGTGTCAGGATTATAAAAATTTAGACATTGTTTTAGTAGATGATGGTTCTTTGGATAATAGCGGGAAGATTTGCGATGCGTATGCAGAAAAAGATGCACGGATCCAGGTAATTCATCAAAAAAACAGAGGGGTTTCCGGAGCCAGAAACACAGGGGTCGCTCAGGCTAAGGGTGAATATATAACATTTGTTGACCCGGATGATTATGTTTGTCCCGATTTTATTTCTTTTATGTATGAATTGCTTTGTAAATATGATGCGCAAATTGCAAGTTGCGGAGCTATTAATATTCAGCCTTCAGGGCGGCAAATTATTGTTGATACAGATCGGTCAGTACATGTTATGGATAAGCATGAGGCATTGGAACGAATGTGCTATAATGATGGTTTTTATATCACGTTATGGGATAAATTGTTTGATGCCAAATTGTTTTCGGACGTTTATTTCCCAGAGGGAAAGTTGTTTGAGGATACGGGAACCACATATAAGTTGGTTTTCAAAGCTGATACGATGGTTGCATGTTGTGAACCTAAATATTATTATATTACACGGGCAGAATCTATTACAACATCCTTTTTCAAGCGGTCAAAATTAGATTATGTGGAGATGGCCGAACAAATGGGCGATGATATTGTTCGTGTGTATCCGGACCTAAAGCCGGCTGCGGATCGGAAACGGTTGCATGCTTATTTCAGTACGCTCTGTCAATTAGTAAATTCTTCTGTTTATGAGAAGGATGTTGTACAAATGTTGACGGCAAAAATTAAAACCGTGCGCAAAAGCGTTTTAAAAAATAAAAGGACACCGCGCCGAGATAAATTTGCCGTAGTTAGTTTAATCTTTGGATTTCGTTTTTTTTCTTTTGCTTGGAAAGTTTATGAACGGATTTGGAAGAATTAGTGGTATGGTTTTAAAAAAAATTGAGCAGCCTATTAGGAAAACTGTAAAATAGCGTGATACAGGAGTTTCTGTTTGAACTATGAAGAAGATTTTAGTGGGATATATAGAAGACGGTCGACACAGCGGGATTGATAAATATTTATTGAATTTTGCAGAAGCGGCGTTTGAGCAAGGGGTAAAGATTGATTTTTTAACAAATCAGATTGATGATGAATTACAAACACGGTTAGAACGTATGGGCTTTGGTTTGATTAAGATCCCCAGCTTAAAGCGTCCGTTTAAACAATATCGAGCGATCCGTCGAATTTTACGTGGAGGCTCCTATGCAGGAGCCTATTTTAATATTTCGGAATCGTTTAACTGTATGGGGCTTTGGGCGGCACATGCAGAAGGTGTTCCGGTTCGGATTGTGCATTCTCACAACTCCGGAGTTGATAGAGCAAACAAACAGGTTCGAGTATTTCGAACCTGTTTACATAAGATTTGCAAGCCACTTTTATCTTGTTTTGCAACGGATTATCTGACTTGTTCTGAAGTTGCTGCGAGATGGATGTATTCTAAAAAAATTATTCAGAACCAGGATTTTAAGATTATTTATAATGCGGTTGACGGAGCTAAATTTGCTTATAGTGAAGAGGTTCGTCGGCGTGTCCGTAAAGAATTGGGTATTTCGAGTAATACCTTGGTATTAGGTCATGTAGGACACTTTAATTGGCAAAAAAATCATCGGTTTTTGATGCAGACCGTGAAGATTGTGTGTGATCGTTATCCGGATTGCGTTTTGTTGGCCATCGGTATTGGTGCTGATTTGGATCCTATGAAGGCGTATGTCCGTGATCTTGGGATCTCTGATCATGTACGGTTTTTAGGCGTTCGTACGGATGTTCAGGATTTACTGTGTGCAATGGATATTTTTGTTTTTCCGTCACGGTTTGAGGGGCTTTCGGTGACTTGTGTAGAAGCGCAATTTTCTGGATTGCCCTGCGTTTTTTCTTCCTCCATCTCTCCCGAAACAAAAATTTCAGATCGAGTTGTATTTTTGCCGGTGCAGAATCCGGAGGAATGGGCCAAGTGCATTATGGATCTTCGGTCAGAACGCAGCATTGCGCATTTGAATCAGCAGACTGTATTGTGTTATGATTTTAAAAATCAGAAACAACAATTGACGGATATTATTGGAAAGGTTTTGTCGAAATGAAAAGAAATCATGCTATATATATGGGTTTTTATAGAAAGTCTCAGTCTATTTTACAGGGATTGGAACTGCTTTTTAAATGTTTGTTTTTGATTATTGGCTTCTTACAGGCGTGTTCATTAACTTTTGGAAATATTATCATTTCAGTATTTCAGTGGCCGATGATTTTTCTAGGTGCAGTTTTGTTGCTGTACCGGCTGATTTATTTTCCCAAATATTTAAAAACACGCGGAATTATCTTGTTGATTTTATTTGCGATTAGTTATTTCATCTCCATGCTTGTAAATTATCAATACGGCGGATTACATGAAAACACAAGATACTTAATGTTTATGGTCTTTCAGTTTGGGCTTTTATATGCTTTTGACGTAGAGCAGGACCCTGAAATCGATCGCAAACAAATGCTTTTTGTCTCCAAGTTGTATCTGTGCGGAGCCGCGGTTTTGTCTTTAGCAAGTTTTTGTTTTATGGCAATAGGGTATTCCAAACAGTTTGTTCCATCTGAGGGGCCTGTTTATTATATTGGTTTTAACTATGGACGGTTGTTTGGGGCCTATTGGGACCCTAATATTGCAGCTACTATTGCATGCTTAGCGGTATTTTTGTCTATCTATTTCTTTATTACAGAGAAACAGTTATTTCACAGAATCGTTTATGTATTAAGTGTCCTGTTGCAAATCTCTTATATTACTTTTTCAGACTCCAGAACAGGGAAATTATGTTTAATTGTCGGTTCTTTTTTCTTTTTCCTGTTTTTGTTTGTAAAGCATCGGTTTTTCTTAGGAAAAATAAAACAGATTGCCTGCGTTGTTGTTTTGCTTTTTGTGATAAGCAGTTTAGCTTATTTTGTTCCTAAGGCAATAAAGCAAGGATATAATTATGTTCAAAATAAAATTGTTACAATGTCTTCGGATTCAGACGAATGTGTAGAAAAGAAGAAAGAAGAGCAGATTGGCCGCGAGCAGGATATTTCTTCTGACCCGTCTAATCGTCGTTTTGATATTTGGAAGAGCGCTGTTGAATTGTTTGAAGCATCTCCGATTGTAGGTGTGAGCCGGGCGAATACCTTACGTTTTGCTGAGGTTAATTTACCGGATACTTATATTATAAATAATGATCACATGAAGTTTGACAGTCTTCATAATTTGTTTTTTGAAATTTTAGCTAGTCAAGGAATTTTAGGTATTATTTTCTTTGTCTTATTTGCCGTGTGGGCTCTTTGGGGCATTATTAAAAACGCGAGATATTTGTGGGAAAGTCCTCACTATAAATTGTTTGCGCTGATTATTTGTATCATGGCCACAGTTTGTGCAAGTACGCTTGTTATGGCAGAGATTGTATATGTAACATCTCCAATATCCTTAATGTTTTGGCTCGGTTTAGGATGTTTGAATCATTATATTGGAAATAATCATATGATGCAGAAAACGGAATGTAGATAACGGAGGATATAAAATGCAAAAGATTCTTAGCATATCGGTTGCGGCATATAACATGGAAAAGTTCATACGGCAAAATTTAGATTCGTTTGTTCATTCTGCTGTTGCAAAAGATATAGAAGTACTGGTGATTGATGACGGATCCAAGGATGCTACAGCTGAAATTGTCCGAGAATATGAGCGGAAGTATCCGGATACGGTACGATTAATACAGCAGGAGAATGCAGGCCCTGGTTCTACTGTAAATCGCGGAATGGATCATGCGACAGGAAAGTATTTTCGTATGGTAGATGCGGATGATTGGGTTGGGGCTGATTTTGATTTATTTGTCCAGACTTTGAAAACGATCGATGTAGATATGGTTTTGTCTGATTATATGATGGTTGATGACAAAACTTTTGAGCAACAGCTTTGCCGTGTGCAGGGAATTCAGGCTGGACAAGTGCTGAATTTTGAAGACGTTTGCGCATCGCTTTCTTTAGCTATGCACTGTACAACGTTTCGGACAGAATTGTTGCAGACAAATAACATTCGTTTATTTAACGGATTTTATACAGATATGCAGTATCTTATGTTTCCGACTCCTTATGTAAAAACAATTTATTATGCAGATTGTACGGTATACATGTATCGCGTCAGCCTGTCCGGACAAAGTATGTCGGCTACAAGTATGCAGCGAAATTGGAAGATGCATGATGATATGCTGTTTTCTTTGATAAAATTATATCAGGATTATGTTTCGGGATCTTCATTTAGTCAAAATGTTGCAGATTATATTGCTGCCCGTACAGCTTCTTTAGCTGGGACAGAAATGGGGACGCTGCTGTCTTTTGAACCCAATGGGGAGAATAAAAAGCGTTTGTATGATTTTTTGAAACGGCTGCAGGATGGGCCTTCTGACATATATCGGCGTTTTGCACGATTAAAAACGGCTCGGGCCTTACTGTTTGGTCATGGGATTTTGTATCGTCAACTTTCGATCCTGCATCGGAAAAGACTGGGAATTCAATAAAGAGGTGAACAGTTTTTATGCCCGCATCTCTGAATAAGTCATCTAAAAAAGTTTCTATTATAAAAAACTATTTATATAATTTAAGTTATCAGTTGTTGTTGTTAGTCGTTCCTTTGATTACAATGCCATATCTGTCCCGGGTATTGGGGTTGGCTAATCAAGGGACGTTTAGTGTTTTATATTCTGTTGTTAGTTGTTTTGTGATGCTTGGCTGCATCGGTTTAAATATCTATGGACAGCGGGAGATTGCTTACTATAAAAATGATGAACAGGATTGCAACCGGATTTTTTGGGAAATTTCGATTATTCGGTTTGTGATGTTGTTTGCCAGTTTGGTTCTTTATTTTTTATTTATTTGGTTTAATTTCAACGTTATCGGCGTTATCAATGTATACAATCCTGTTTATTTTATGTTGTTTGCGACGGAATTAGTCGCATCCATGTTTGATATTAGCTGGTATTTTCAGGGCGTCGAAAATTTCCGTATCCAAACTATCCGAAACTTTGTTGTAAAGTTAATCGGATTGGCGATGATTTTTGTCTTTGTTCGTACAGAAAATGATTTATGGTTATATATCGTCATTTATACGGGCATGAATTTGATCGGCAATGCTTCGTTATGGATATATAAATTAAAAGGTTGTCGATTTGTCAAACCGGATATCCAGCGAATGCGTCATCATTTGGGGCGTTCCTTTATTATGTTTTTGCCCCAAATTGCAACTACGGTTTATTCTCAATTGGATCGGTTGATGTTGGGCGTATTAATGAATGACGGAAATGTTCAGGCCGGCGTTTATGATAATGCTGAAAAAATTGTAAAAATGGCTTTAACGGTAGTCACTTCCATTGGTTTGGTTATGCTGTCTCGTGTAGCAAACACTTATATCGAAAATAATAAACAGCAGGCACATAAATATATTACAGCATCTTTCCGGATGTATTTGACGTTGGCTGTTCCCATTATGTTTGGAGTTGCGGGGATAGCACAGACCTTTGTTCCGCGTTTCTTCAGCGATGAACCGGGTTTTGATCAGATTGTTCCGGTCATGATTATGTTAAGCCCCATTATTTTGTTTATCGGGGGCAGTAATGTGTTCGGAACGCAGTATTTGTTACCTACTAACCGAATGAAGGCTTACACCTTATCCGTATTTATCGGAATGGGCGTTAATTTGGTTCTCAATACAATCCTTATTAAAGGATTTGGCGCCTTGGGTGCGGCGGCTGCCACAGTTGTTGCAGAGTTTTGCGTATTAGTGGTGCAGATGATTGCCGTTCGGAAAGAGTTTAGTCCCAAGCTATATTTAAAAGGTTGGCGCAATTATATCAGTGGTGCGATCATGTTTGTTTGTGTGTATATGATTGGGCAAATTGTTGGATCTACCATTTATACGGTTGTTGCTCAGTTGATTGTAGGCGTTACGGTATATTTGGGACTATTATTATTGTTGCGTGACCCCTTTGTTTTAAGCGGAGCAAGGATGGCTTTGGGACAACTGCGAACCAGTAAGCAATCTCCAGCTGATGCAACGGACGATAATATTTGTGAAGAATTACGGCTGATTAGTTTTGATGAGACTGAAGATGTGCAGACGGATCAACCTGATACGGATTCTGCTGCTACAGAAAATTTAGATCAAGTTTCGGAATTTGAACAAAGCGGTTTAACGGCGGAAAAGGTTGCTTCGGAAGATGCTGCAGGGGAGTTATCATCGGATAAAGAGAGAAATGATAAAAATTAGATTTTCAAGTTGATCTATTGATAAAATCAATTTTCAACATAATTTGTTATATGAAAAAAGGCCCAGGAAACTTTTGAAAAGTTTTCTGGGCCTTTTCCGTTTTTACGTTTAGGCAATAAAATTTTATTTAGATCTTATTTGTGCTTTTTTATATTGTTTTTTATCGAGTCAATTTTTTGATCCAACGATAACGATTGACTTTGATTGCCGCTGCAGCGCACTTGAAAATTTGGTCTGAATTTAAACAGAATAAAACGGCAACCGGCGGCCAATGAAAAACAAAGGCTGCTAAAAATGATATAGGAAGTACGATTCCCCAAATGCTGATCAAATCATTCCAGAAAACAAATTTTGAATCGCCTCCCCCGCGCACGATGCCTGTTAGAACCGGCATTTCGTAGGCTGTTCCGATACAGGTGATACAAAGAATTAGTAAAAATTCGTTGGCCATCTGTTTGGTTTGTCCGGACAGATCATATAAACTTAAAATTGGTGCTCGAAGAACAAAAAGTAATAGAGACGTTGCTAGCCCTATCATTAAAAAAATAATTTGTAAAGTTTTAGTGTATTGTTTAATTAGTTTTCGATCGCCATTGCCAATAGCTTTTCCAATCATGACGCTTGCTGCACTGGCCGCACCTACAGATGCGACTTTAAGAATTTGAAATAGTGCAGTCGCTACGGAATTGGCTGCAATGGCGCTGTCATTCATGTGGCCAAGAATAACAGTTTGTAAAGCTGTGGAGGCGCCAAACATTGCTCCTACAATCATAAAAAATATGGCTGTTTTGGTATAGTCTTTAATCAAGCTGAAGTCGGTATGTATAAAATCCTGTTTTTTAAAAGAGAGTTTGCGATCTTTAAAACAAAGATAAATAACCACGGTGATCAATTCAACCGCGCGAGCTGTCAATGTTCCGATAGCCGCACCTGTCACTCCCAGTCGCGGAGCACCGAGATTTCCATTGATCAGTAAGAAATTGATGATACAGTTTACAACAAAGGCTTCGGAAGAAGCTAAAAAAGCAATTTTTACTGATTCTACGCTCCGTAAGCTGGCAAGCAATAAGTTAGATGCTGCAAATAAAATATAAGTGTATTTAATCAGATGCAAATATTCGGTTCCTTGTGCAATGATGTCTTTCGAGGACGTAAAGAGGGAGAGCATCTGTGAAGGAATAAAGGTGGCAAGTAGAAATAGAAGGACTCCTGCGCTCAGACCTGTAAATAATGCTCCTTTGGTCAGTTGTTTAATAGGATTTGTTCTTTTTTGTCCCCAGTATTGGCTTCCGATTGCTACGAGAGCGTCTCCCGCAGACATAATAATTTGCTGAAAAACAAATTGAATTTGGTTCACGGCCGCCACGCCGGAAAGAGCTGTTTCGCTGTATCCTCCAATCATGATATTATCTGCTAGATTGGTCATCAGAACAATGACATTTTGAATGATCAGGATCGAACATAAGCGAAAAAAAGTTTTATAAAAAGTTTTATCTTTTATCAACATATCATCACGCTATATCTTTGATTTTAAACAAGTATAGCAAATGTCTGAGAAAGTGTCAAGATATTTTAGGCTCATATGTGTTGCTTTTTGGTATATATTCATGAATAAATGTGTTGAAATTTGGGTATTTTCCCGATAGGTGATTCGCCATAAGTGCCTTGACATGATTTCAAAACTTATGGTACAATAAATTATCACAATTGACCTAGAAAATTTAAAAAAATATATGGAGGAAGAGATGTTGAAGAGGAGAATATTATCGTTATTTTTGTTGATAGCAATGATATCCGGTCTTTTGGGCTTTTCAGTGGCGATGGATGCTGCTTCAGTCAGTTACCGCTATCGGGGCGATATGGATGCTGATGGTAAATTTCTATTGGCGGATGTAATCGCGGTTGCTCGATTTGTATTAGAGGAAGATCCTGCAGCGGACGAAACCACAAAGCAAGTTGCCGATGTGAATCGGGATGGAAAGACTGGGCTTGCTGATGTAATTATTTTGGCAAAATATGTTGCCGGAGTCGGATATCGTCCTGCAATGCTTCCGGTTGAATATGAACTTATTGATGATACGCCGTCAGTGCGATTGTTGTATAATGATCAGAGACCTGTTTCCGTGCAGGATTTTGGTGTGGATCAGGTAATTGGATTGCGGTTTTATGCTACGGCTCCGTTTGATGGTCTTGATATTCAAATGAACGGTGGCGGTAGTGCTGAGTTTGCATTATATGAGTGGCATGAGAGCACCCCCGTATCACGTATGAGTGAGCCGTTGTGGAAGGAAGAGAGGACATTTGAACAACTGGCTAAAGTAGAGTTGCGTTTTTCGGAAAAACCCGTATATGAGTATTTATTGTGTATTACAGAATTGAGCGGGGAGATTTCTATTCAAGTTTGCGATGGCGCAGCTGCCGAAAAGCGCAGCGTCCTGTACGTAGACGGGCGTCAACTTTCGCGGAGTGGGTTGGCTCAGATTCATTATACAAAGAATCCGGTAGAGAACAGTGGGGGCCTTACAACTCGTGAAGATATTACGTATGTTTGGCCGGATGCGGAAGAACCGGAGGATTTTGAGGTGTTGACCGTGCGGGATGCGATGCCGGATACCTGGGTAGCAACAGACGGTTTAGATCGTACTTTATCGGAAAATGAACAGGTTGGAGACGTCAAAGAGGATAAATACGTAGGTATTTTTTATTGGGATTGGCACGTGAGTCAAAGTTATAATACTTATAGTATGACCAATAATCACGAGTTACTGATCGGTGCAACCGGTGAAAAATATAATCAAACAGATTGGTTGGCCAGCAATCTTGCCGGAAATCATTTCTGGGGAGAATCTATCTTTGGCTATTATAAGACAGATGAAGACTGGGTATTACGTAAACATGCCGAGTTGCTTGCTGCTGCGGGAATTGATTTTATTGCGTTTGATAATACGAACGGTACATTGACATTTAAAGAGAGTTATGAACATATTTTTAAAGTGTTCGATGACGCTCGTCGAGATGGAGTAAAAACGCCCAAAATTACTTTTATGCTTCCATTTGGAGGAGGTAACAATTCCTGCGAACAGATTAAGCAGCTTTATTATGATATTTATCAAAAAGGAAGATACCAGGATCTGTGGTTTTATTGGGAGGGAAAACCGTTTTTGATGGCACATGGAGATTCTGTTACAGCCGATCGTGCCCCGGAGGGTAGGGTGATTAAGGAATTTTTTACATTCCGTGGACCGGTGGCTTCTTACCATGGTGCATCCGGGCAGTATTGGAGTTGGTGCAATATCTATCCACAAGTTCCGTGTTATAATGAAGACGGTACCGTTGAACAAGTCGCTGTCAGCGTTGCACAGAATTATGACCCGGACAGTCAATCAACCAGTACCATGTCTAATCCTAAGTCTTTTAATCGTGCATACACAAAAGAAAACGGTTACAGCGAAAACCCGGAAACGGATATGTTATATGGATTGAACTTCGCAGAACAGTTTGAGTATGCGTTGTCTTTGGATCCGGAAGTTATTTTTATTACCGGCTGGAATGAATGGATTGTTGGAAATCAGAGCGGTCACTTTACGGATCAGTTTACGCCGTTAGCCAGTCGCGATATAGAACCTTCAAAAGGGGTATTAAAGGATCATTATTATTATCAGATGGTTGAGTTTATTCGCCAGTTTAAGGGAGTTCGGTCTGTTCCGGAAGCCACAGCGGAAAAGACGATTGATATTTATGCCGCACAGGATCAATGGAATGATGTTGGTCCTAACTATATTGCCTATGCAGATAATGTAGATCATAGAGATGGATACGGATACTATGATGCAAATTCTTTTGTGGAGGGAGTAGGCGGAACCCAACGCGTTCATTACGTCAATACAACAGGACGCAATGATATCGTCAATGCAAAAGTTGCCCGAGATACAGAATATCTATATTTTATGGTGGAAACCGCAGAGGATTTGACCGCGGCTACAGATCCATCATGGATGCAACTGTTTTTAGATATTGGCGATTCTGAAGAAAACTGGGAGACTTTTGAATATATCGTCAATCGAACTTCGCCCGGCGAGAAAGCGATCTTGGAGCGTTCTACCGGAGGATGGAATTGGGAGACTGTTGGGCAAATTTCCTATTCAGTACAAGGGAATCGTTTGCAGCTTCAAATTCCAAAAAGTTTGTTAGGCATCGAATCTGATTCGTTCACCATTAATTTTAAATGGGCAGACAACGCGCAGATTGATGGTGATATCATGGATTTCTATGCAAACGGTGATGTGGCTCCTTTGGGACGATTTAAATATCAGTATCAAGCATAAAGCAGATAATAAGCGCGGAGTTTTTTCTGTTTATAAATTGCTTTTCCTAATGTAAAAAAATAAAAGAGTTCCAAAACAGGAACTCTTTTATTTTTTTTGTGGAGAACAATTTAGATTATTTTTCTTGTTTAAGATTGGTATGAATATATTCGCTGATTCCTTTTAAAAAGGTGAACATTAGTTTTTGTTCGTAGGCAGGGTCTTTGATGAGACGATAATCTTCTCCATTTTTAATAAATGCGCATTCAGCCAAAATAGAAGGGATCTTAATATTTTTTTGGATGTATACAGATTGGGGAGCAGATTTGACATCTCGAACGCGAGTACTGAGATTGGATTGTTCAACAGCTTGGTGCATAGCGTTGGCTAAAAGTTGACTTTTTTCATTTTTTAACCCGTAAAACACTTGAAAGCCTTGGTTGTTTTTTGAGTCGGAAGAATTGAGATGAATGCTGATAAATATAGGATTTTTCTGCTTTTCTGCCAAGGCAATTCTATTTTTAATGTCAGTGGCTTTATAAAATCCGTTATCTTTTCCGTCGGTGTCTTGGTCTTCGGTTCGAGTCATAACCGTTTGCAATCCGGCCATTTGACAAAAAACTTGTAGTTGTTTGGCCATTTTAAGATTATAAGTTTTTTCGGGAACATTATCGTACCCTACTGCACCGCCATCTCTTCCTCCGTGACCGGCATCGATAACGATTGTTGGCAATGTGTCCGAAGCGGTCGAAGAATTGGATATAACAGAAACGCTTTTTTCTTGATCTGGGGCTAGGTTTTTCCAGCAAATTATAGTGGCAATGCAAATAGATAATGCCAAAAAGAGACTGAGAATATTTTTAGAATGAATCTGGCGTTGTTTTTCTTTTACATGAATTAGAGATATTTTCAATCAAAGCACCTCTTTTGGGGTAATGTAAAAAATACGGAAAAGGACTTGAAAGTTTGCTGAAAATAGTGTATAATAAATTGTAATATTGTTGAACATTATTTTTTGGAGGTTTTTCCTATGTATTCCGCAGGCGATTTTAGAAACGGTGTTACCTTTGAGATGGACGGCCAGGTTTATTCGGTCGTTGAGTTTCAGCATGTAAAACCGGGCAAAGGCGCTGCATTTGTCAGAACAAAGATTAAAAATGTAATTACAGGTGGCGTGATTGAAAAGGCATTCAGCCCCACGGATAAATTCCCTCAAGCATTTATTGAGAGAAAAGATATGGAATATTTGTATAATGATGGGGATTTATATTATTTTATGGACCAAGAGACTTACGAGCAGTTGCCGTTAGGTCCGGATAAGTTGCCGGATAATTTCCGGTTTGTGAAAGAGAACATGATCGTTAAAATTTTGTCTTATAAGGGAAATGTGTTTAGCATTGAGCCTCCGCAGTTCGTTGATTTGGAAGTCACCGAAACAGAGCCCGGGGTGAAGGGAAATACGGCTACCAATGCGTTAAAGAACGCTACGGTTGAGACGGGTGCAACGGTTAAAGTTCCGATGTTTATCAATGAGGGTGAGAAAATCCGGATTGATACACGTACTGGAGAATATATGGAGCGTGCATAAACTTACTGTTGCAGCGAGTTTTATTTTGTGTACAGAAATTTATGCAGACGGTTGTTTTATTATATTCGTAAGATCGAAAAATAAGACCGGAATAAAATATTTTGTAACATCTGTTGAAGAAATTCAACAGATGTTGCTGTTCATGGGGTGAAGTTATGTTTTTGAGTGAAAGGATTTCAGCTGTGGATCAGGAGCTTTCGATCCTGTCTAAAAAAGCAACTCCGGAGGAGCAGGCATTTTACAAGCAGTTGCGGAATATAGTTGCAGCAACGGCAGAAGAAGTAGATTTGCTTTCTTCTCGGGTTGAAGAACTGATGGAACGTATGGAGAATGATGATACGTATATGCAGCATTTGTCAGCTACGCTTCAGTCTCTTCAAGAATGTATTGTCGGAGATGTTACCGTGGATACGGATGCTTACACTGCGGAATATGATGCTGAAAAACATTGTGATTGCGGGCACCATGATTCAGAGCCTGATAGTTCGGAAGACAGTATTTATTATGATGAGCCCGAAGAGCGCTATGTGACATTGCAATGTTCTTTTTGTGAAGAGCTGTTTTTTATAGAAGAAAAGGAACTGTCTGAAACGGTAGAGTGTCCGTTTTGCGGAAAACAAGTTTCTGTGCAACAATGTAGATTGGATCAGGACTAAGTTTTGACTTGTGCAGACGATATAAAACTGCTTGACAATCCGTACAAAAAAATGTATAATAAATGAAATAACAGATTTTGTCTGTAAAACAGAAAAGTTAGGATGGGTGTTACCTATGGACAAGGATTCAAAGAAAGGTGCTGCAGTTGATCTGCTGACCTCTTCAAAGACAGCAAAGAAAAATAAATCCAGAAACGATTCGATTCAAAAGAAACCGTTTCCGGTATTTATTACTACCTGTATCATATTGGTTGTTGGGGTTACGCTTAGTATTTTACTTGCGGTAGGCTCTCATAACGGATGGTTTAGAAAAAATTCTCCGGTTGTTAAAGTCGGTGATACGGCAGTGGGAAGCGTAGAATTTCAATATTCGTTCCAAACCGTGTATAATCAGTATTATCAGTATTTATCTTATATGGGTGTGGATACATCCAGTACCAGCTTTTTGGATGAAGCATGTTCTTTCTCTTCAGAAGATCAGACATGGCGGGAATATTTTGTAGATTCTGCGATGACAACGTTAAAAGATACGTTGTATTTGTATAATGAAGCACTTGCAGCCGGAATGAAGTTGGAAGATGCTGATCAGGCTGAAATTGATTCAGCATTAGAGTCCTATCAAAGTTATGCCGATCAGAACAGTGTATCGTTGAATACAGTTCTTTCCAGTGTTTTTGGTAAGAATTTTAACAAAGGCGATTTTGTGCGAATGATGGAGATTTCTTTGTTAGCACAAAAAATGCAAACGCAGAAGACAGATTCTTTGACCTATACAGATGAGCAGTTACAGCAGTATTATGAAGAGAATAAGTCTTCTTATGATCTATATACTTATCTTTGTGTTCCGTTTACTTATGAAACCCCGGAAGATGATACCTCAACTCCGGATGTGGATGAGTCTCAGGATACGTCTGCAAAAGATGCTGCAAAAGCTCAGGCTGATGCCTTTTTAGCAGAGATTGAGGGAAAATCCCGTGAGGAGTTTTTAAAGGCGGCTGTTTCGCTTAATGAAGAAAATACGGAAGAGTCTATTACCGTTAAAGATGCAAAAGCTTCCGCAGCTAAATCTACTCAAATCGGAACTTGGTTAGGAGAAGCAGGCCGAAAGACAGGAGATACTGGGGTTGCAGAAGGAACATCTGCTTACTATGTTTTGTATTTTGACAATTCATACAGAGATGATTACAAGCTTGTTAATGTTCGGGTTTTGCCGGTAAATGCAGAAGAAGTCGAGGATGAAACCGATACCGAAGCGGTTGCTCAGGCTGAGGCGGATGCGAAGGCAAAAGCGGATGAGATTTTTGCTAAATGGCAGGAAAACGGTTCTACAGAGGACGCGTTTAAGACTCTTGTAACAGAAAATGCTTCTTCTGTTTCTGATCAGGGGTTACTTAGTGATGTATCAAAGTCTGCTTATGCTGCTACTTATGGTAGTGAGTTTGATACTTACATCTTTGATTCCGCCAGAAAAGAAGGCGACTGTCAGATTATAGAAACAACAAATGGGTATGCGCTTGTTTATTTTGTTTCTTATGGGGAAGAATACTGGAAGTCTGATAGCCGAGTCAACCTTAAAAATAAAGATTTCAGTTCTTATATGACCGAATTGGAAAATAAATATGCTGATAGTTTGTTTGTAGACGAACAACTTGCATTGGACAGTACTAAAGGATAAATTCGGGAAAAGTATGAAATTAAGGCTTATCGCTTGACATTTCTTTTGTTTTGGTATATAATATATATGCTGGCGGTCTTAGTACAGACCACCGTTTAAGGTTATTGCCTTTATATAAAGGCTTTGGTCTTCTGCGGTTGTGGGCAGAAGACCGGAGACGCCCCTGCGTTGTCACCGCGGGGGCGTCTCTTTTTATAAAAAATAAAAATGGATTGACGCATGAAGTAATTGGAATTGATAACTTTTTATTTTTAAGATAAGCGCTATTCGTATGAGAAAAATGAATAGATGTCGGTTGCCATACTATTATTTTTTATGGTAATGTAGAGAAAAGTGTAATATAGGCGTTTTAGAAAACAGGAGCAGTCTTTTATCAGGGAATTCTAAAATATAGAGCTATAGGACTTATTGATGTCCCAATAAATTATGTTGCGGGGAAGTCAAAATTCGGAAGGATTGTAAAAATTGTTAAAATTTTGATAAACCCCTTGCATTTTTATATAATTTGGTATAAAATAATAAATGTATAAATTTGTAAAAATTTTGAGATACAGAAAGG
>CDZQ01009359.1_pt1 | contig 23982 bp, 20 predicted proteins | sample 554831 | NCBI WGS metagenome assembly CDZQ01 (sample SAMEA3182112, study PRJEB8094) | gut metagenome | biome: human; feature: gut; material: Stool; isolation source: human stools | place: Canada | collected 2013-05-06 | reverse complement strand
ACCGAACACACCCACGATGCCGCCGTGCTTCCAGTGTGTTTCCATTTCGTTGTAGGAAAGCTCAAGCACACCCAGAAGGTCTTCAGGGCAGTCCACAGGGATCTGATAATCAAGACCCTTGGGATTCTGGGCCCGAGAGGCCGCCTCCTGTTTGATGTCGGACACAAAGCTCGGCCAAGGGCCGCTTTCAAGCTGGTCCAACAAGGGGGTTGCATGTTTCGCCATTGCCATACCTCCACATGGTTTGTTTGTATCACGCGCTCGCGTGACGTGCCGGTCAACTGCGGCGATCCGGTGCGGCAATCCGGGGTACAGGCGCGAAATCGCTGCCCGTGCATGGCGGGGATACTCCCCCCAGCACACGCATGAAGGTAAAACCTGCATGCGCCCGCCCCGTAAAATCGGGACGCCCCAAGGGATCGCGGATAACGGACGTGCAAGGGCCACCGACCGTCAGGCCGCAACGCGGTCAAAACACTGATTAGCCCATTTTCCACTTAATGACAACCGGGGCGGCATGATATACGCAAAAGGCGCAAGAATACCCGGCGATCAAGGCTTTGCGACACAATGCACGTGAGCACAGCATGCCAAAATCATTACTTTAGGCGAGACGTAGGGGCATTTTTTTGCGGAAAAAAGCAACTTTTTTCTTAAATATTGTACTATTTTTCACAACAATACCGCACAGCCTTGGCAAAGCGCTTTCTTGCGCGTATGCTCAATATGGAATGTGCGGATGCGCCGCACCAACAACGGCCTCACACGGCCGCATATCCGCAAGGGTTATCACTATAATGAAAGACGAACTTGGACTGTACTATCACCCGCAGGCGGGCAATGCCCTCTCGCGCGTTTACGTGCGCCGCGGGCCTGACGGCGAGGTTGAATTTCGCCTCTGGCGCGCCGACCATCCCGAAGTGTGGGAGCGGCACCCCTGGCTGAGCATGGCTGTGGTGCGCAGTGCCGCGCGCATGTACCAGCAAGAACGCAATGCCGAATCTGACCCCCTGCTGCTGTACGACATCGCCGTGGCCCGCGCCCTGCTCCAGGAGGACGAAGCGTGAACGGGCGCTGGCTGCTGGCCAACCGCGATTTTCTCGTGCGCGATCTGGTGCGCGATTATTGCACCGTTTACAGCCTGCTGGCCGATCAACGCCGCCGCTTTGACGCGGACGGAGCCGTTTCTTACACAGCCTTGCGCGACCTTTTGGGCGAGGCCATGCGCAAGGGCGTTTTCTGGCGGCTCAAGGATACTGCCCATCACCTTTTCCGCAACAGCCCAGGCATCGAGGCCATGGCCCCCGGCGGCATGCCGCCGCTGGAGCTGCCACTGCCGGAAGAACCCGCCGATGAAAGCGGCAATACCGCGGAGATGGCTCAGATCACTGCGCTGCGCCGCCATGCGGACAGCGTGTTGCCTGGTGGCGCTCATGCCCAGAAGTCTTTTGAAACCCTCATTGACTGGTGCATCGGCTACGCCTTTCACGAATGCGCCAAACTGAAGGAAGACGCCTTTCAGGGCCAGCACTACGCCAACCGGCTTATTCAGATTTCGCGCAGGCCCGGGGTTACGGCAGACATGTACAACCCCTTGCGTGGCCTTGGCGGGCAAACCTCTGAAAGCTCCTCGCGCGAACTTTCGCGCATCATGCACGTTCTGGCTCACGGGTTGCGGCTTCTCACAAGCTATCTGGCGGTCGAGCGGCACAACGCGCATCTGGCGCGCTGGCTTGCCACCGAAGAAGACTTTGCCCGCCAGGTCTTTGGAACGGGTTACGAACACCTTCTGGCTTCGCTCTTCGGCAACGACAGGGAACGCCTCTACCTTCTGGCTGCCAGGGATTTTCTCAATGCAGGCCGCCGCAATCCGGCGCTGGCCCTGCTTGCCCGCGCGCGCGACGGCGGGAGCCTTGGGCGGGAGGGCCATGCCCTGCTGCACGAACTGGAATGCGCCGCCGCGTCAGAGGCCGACTGCTCCGGGCTTTGCGCCGCCTGCGGCAAAAAGAACACACTCCCCTGCCTGCCCTACCTGAGCAGTCAGGGCCACGGATGTGCATGACGGTCAGACCGCTTCTTATTTTTCTTGTTGCCCTGCTTTGCGCCGCGCTCCTGAGCGGCTGTGGTTCGCGCTCCTGGCGCAAGGGCGGGGTTCCCGGCAGCCGCCCTTATACTGTGCGCGGCAAGACCTACTATCCCCTCAAGTCAGCCAATGGTTTTGTGGAAGAAGGCACGGCCTCATGGTACGGGCCAGGTTTCCACGGCAAAACCACGGCCAATGGCGAGACCTACAACCAGTACGCCATGACGGCGGCCCACAAACTGCTGCCCCTGGGCACCAAGGTGCGCGTCACCCACATGGGCAACGGGCGCTCCATCATTGTGCGCGTCAACGACCGTGGGCCTTTTGTGGATGACCGCGTCATTGACCTCTCCCGCGCTGCGGCCAGCCGCCTGAACATCCTTGGCCCCGGAACGGCGCGCGTGCGCATTCAGAGCATGGGCGGCGTTGAACGCATGAAAGAAGACGGCGACCTTACCGGGGCTTTTTATGTTCAGGTGGGGGCATTTGCCGACAGGGTGAACGCCGACAACCTCATCAACATCCTTTCCCAGACCGGCAAACGAGGACGCCTCATTTACGGCAGCAACAACATGTGGAATGTGCAGGTGGGGCCGTGGCCCGATTCTTTCGGGGCGCAGCAAGAGCTTGATATTTTCCGCGCCATGTATCCCGGCGCTTTTGTAGTGGGTGACAATTAGCGACAATTATACACAGATCCCAAGCAATTTTTGTGCGGCAATCACCCCTGCCGCAGCTTTCAAATTCTATCTAGCTTTGGGCAGCAAAAAACCCCGCTTGCGCGGGGTTTCATATTTCTGAAATGAGATCGGCTGCTACAGGTTGGCTGCGTACCAGTCGCCCGCAAGGCGCAGGCCCTGGCGCACGTCAAACTGGGGACCGTAGCCCAGCAGTTTTTCTGCGCGGCTGATATCGGCAAGGGAGTGACGCACATCGCCAGCGCGGAAGTCGCGATGCGCACACTCGGCGCTCATGACTTCGGGCTTGTGGCGGGCCACTTCTTCCTTGATGAGATCAAAAAGCTCATTCAGTGTGGTACGCTGGCCAAAGGCCACGTTGTAAATCTTGTTGGTGGCTTCGCCCTGGGCAAAGCTGGCAAGCAAATTGGCCTGCACAACGTTGTCGATATAGCAGAAGTCACGGCTGGTTTCGCCATCGCCGTTCACAAAAACGGTTTCCTTCTTGATAAGGCTGGCGAACCACTGGGGAATAACGGCGGCATACGCGCCGTAAGGATCCTGGCGCTGGCCGAACACGTTGAAATACCGCAGGCCAACACTTGAGAACCCGTAGCAGCGGTTGAACACGTCCGCATACAGTTCGTCCACGTACTTGGTGACAGCGTAAGGGGAAAGCGGGCTGCCGATCTTGTCTTCCACCTTGGGCAGTTCGGGCGAATCGCCGTAGGTGGAGGAAGAAGCGGCGTACACAAAGCTCTTCACGCCCGCATCGCGCGCAGCCACAAGCATGTGCAGATAGCCGGTGATATTGCAGCTGTTGGACAACAGCGGGTCGTCAATGGAACGCGGCACAGAACCAAGGGCCGCTTCGTGCAGAACATGCTGCACGCCCTTGCAGGCGGCGTGGCAGGTGTCGATATCGCGAATATCGCCTTCGATGAAGGTAAACCGACTCCACGCTTCTGGGCCAACGATGTCGCGCACCATGTCCAGATTTTTCTGGTAGCCGGTAAGAAAGTTGTCCAGACCAACCACGGTCTGCCCAAGTTTCAGCAGATGTTCCAGCAGGTTGGAGCCAATAAAGCCCGCAACGCCGGTGATAAGCCAACGCGAAGGCTGGGCAGTCATGGACTTGGTAAGATCGGAATACGCGCTCATTTTTGCGTCCTGTTTTCAGATTTCCGGCCTGCGCCAAGGCTGATTCCCGGGCAGCAGAACCATTGTTCTTTTACCCTGTAGCAGCACGACTGTAAAGCCGCAACGGCCTGCGCCGCCTATATATGCAAAAGCTCCTCCCCTTTTCATAACACGGTTGTAGTGCTATAGGCTTGCGCATGCGACACAAGCCCGCAGGGCAAGCGCCGAACAAGGGAGAGCGCCGAGCATGAAGATCATTGTTCTGGGCAACCAGACCAAAGCCATGAGCAACTTCTGGAGCGTGTTGATCCGGCACATGCGCAAGGCCGGGCACGAGGTGGTTTGCTGCGCCCCGCCAGGCGATGCCGATGCTGAAGCAGCACTGGCAGCTCAGGGTGCGCGCCTGCGCCACTATTCGCTGGACAGAAAGGGGCTGAACCCCCTGAGCGACCTGCGCACCACGAGGGAGCTGTTCAGCCTTTTCAGGGACGAAAAGCCAGACCTGCTTTTTGCCTCCACCATCAAGCCTGTCATTTACGGCTGCATGGCGGCAAGGGCTGCTGGGATTCCCCACGTTTATGCCACCATCACCGGCCTTGGTTATGCCTTTGAGGCTGATACCTTCTTCAAGAAATGCGTCAACCGCCTGGGCCGCCTGCTATACCGAGTGGCGCTTTCGGGCGCGGAAGGCGTTTTTTTTCAGAATCAGGACGACATAAAGGTTTTCCGCCAGTCGGGCATCCTCGGCCGCAACGCGCGGGTGCTTACCGCGCGCGGCACCGGGGTGGATACAAAGCGCTTTGCCCCCAGCCCCTTGCCCGGCTATTCCGCCGATGGCCGCCTCAGTGGGTCGCCCGTTTTTCTGCTGGTGGCGCGCCTGCTTGAAGCCAAGGGCTTGCCGGAATATGCCGAAGCCGCACGCCTGCTCAAGGCCCGATACCCTGATGCCCGCTTTCAGGTGCTCGGCCCGCCGGAAAAAGGCCTCGGCAGCGTGAGCATGGAACAGATGGATGCGTGGCAGAAACAGGGCTGCATAGAATACCTTGGGGAAACACCCGATGTGCGCCCCTATGTGGCTGCGGCTCATGTGCTTGTGCTGCCTTCGTGGCGCGAGGGAACACCGACCTCCATTATGGAAGGCATGAGCATGGGTCGCCCCGCTGTAGTCACGGATGCCCCCGGCTGCCGCGAAGTTGTGCGCGATGGCGTCAACGGCTATCTTGTGCCGGTGCGCAATCCGCAGGCGCTGGCAGGTGCCATGGAATCCTTCATCACCAGCCCTGAAAGCATTGCCCGCATGGGGCAGGCCGGGCACGAACTGGCCCTGAGTGAATTTGACGCCGAAAAAGTGGCCGCGCGCATTCTTGAAGACATGCGCGTGCCCGCCATTGAGGATACCCTATGATAAGCACATACCGCATGGCCATGCTGCAGGTTCTGGATCTCGTCTGCATTTTGCTGGCACTCAGCATTACCGGCTTTCTGACGGTCGAATCCGATCTGAGCATTTTCCACGACTATACGGGCGCTACGCTCTTTACCATCTTCTTTTACATGCTCTTTTTTTACATCCTTGATGCGTACAGCGTTGGCAACGAGGACTTCAAGGAGACCGTGGGGCGTGTGCTGGTAGCCTGCCTGCTTGGCATCATTTCTTCGGCCACCGCTTCTTACGCCTTTCAGCACTGGCGTTTTGACCGCGAAACCGTGGCCATGCTTTTTGCTCTTTCGCTGGCCTTTTCTCTGGGCTGGCGCTGGATTTATCACCTCAATGCCGAAAGGCTCACCCATCCCCTGCGCATTTTGCTGGTGGGGGTGGACCGCGCAGGCAAGGTGCGCCAGTTGCTGGCAGAGGGGCTGCCCAAGGCCGAGATTCTTGGCTATGTGGGCGAACGCGATCAGGGGCCTGATGCCGGGCCGTGCCTTGGCGCACCCTTCATGGCTCTGGACATTGCCAAAGAAAAACAGGCAACCATGATCCTGCTGCTGCCCGATGCGCCCATTGACGACGACATCGCCCATGATCTGCTGGAAGCGAAGCTGCGCGGCAGCATGGTGGTGGATATCCGCAGTTTTTACGAGCATGTGGTGCAGCGCCTGCCGCTCTCGCAGATCAACGATGAGTGGCTGTTGCAGACTGAAGGCTTTTCGCTGAACACGCGCGGCTCGTTACGCAGGCTCAAGCGCGCCCTCGATGTGCTGATCTCGCTGCTCCTGCTCATTCCCGCAGCGCCCATCATGCTGCTGACCGCCCTTGTGGTGCGGCTGGAATCGCCCGGCCCGGTCATTTACAAACAGGATCGCGTTGGCCTTTTTGAAAAGGAATTTACGGTCTACAAGTTCCGCTCCATGCGCGCAGATGCTGAAAAGAACGGAGCCGTATGGGCCAGCGCCCACGACGCGCGCGTGACAAAGTTCGGCAAGTTCATCCGCAAGGTGCGCATAGACGAACTGCCCCAGATATGGAACATCCTGAAAGGGGACATGAGCTTTATCGGCCCGCGCCCCGAGCGCATGGCCTTTGTGACCAAGCTCAAGGAAACCATACCCTACTACAGCCTGCGGCATACGGTTAAGCCGGGCCTCACCGGCTGGGCGCAGGTGTGCTATCCATACGGCGCGTCAGAAGATGATGCCCGCCGTAAACTGGAATATGACCTGTACTACATCAAGAACATGTCCATTCTGCTGGACATAAATATCGTGTTCAAGACGGTCGGCGTTGTGCTCTTCCCCAAGGGAGCGCGCTAGTCCGCGCCTCAAAGCGCACAGCCGCTGCAAATACCAAAGCCCCGCGGGATAATCCCGCGGGGCTTTTTATGGCCTTGAAAAACTGGCAGATTAAGCCATTACCGCCGCAATGCTATCGGCAGAACTTTTCAGATAGGTTGCAAAATCGCTGCCGCTGAGCGCCTGGGAAAAGATATAGCCCTGAATGATGCCGCAGCCATTATTTGCCAGAAAATCAATCTGTTCCCGTGTTTCAACGCCTTCTGCCACTGTTGACATACCAAGGCCGGAGGCGAGGGTCAGCACGGTTTTAACAAGTTCATTGGAAGCGTTGAACGGCGCGTTGATACCGTCAATGAACGACTTGTCGATTTTCAGGCTGGCGATGGGCATGGTATGCAGATAGTACAGCGATGAATACCCGGTTCCAAAGTCATCCAGATATATCTGTATTCCCTGCTCGCTCAATGCCGCAATGGCCCGGGACGCCTCCGCCATATTGGACATAAAGGCGGTCTCGGTGATTTCCATGCCCAGGTGCCCGGGGCGCACATCTTCCCGGCCCAGCACGTCCAGCACATCATCCACAAATGTTTCAGCAATGATGCTGCGCCCGGACATGTTCACAGACATATGGACATTCCCAAGCCCCTGCTCCTTCCATTCCCTCTGCTGCCGGCACGCCTTGCGCAGCACGTACATGTCGAGCCGACGCACAAGCCCTGTCTCTTCAGCCAGGGGGATAAACACAGAGGGAGGAATCCACGTGCCGTCAGCGCGCTTCCAGCGCACCAGAGCTTCACAGCCTGCAACTGCGCCGTTGGCAATATCAATCTTGGGCTGGTAGTGCACCTCAAAGGCAGCACTGTCCATGGCGCGAAAAAGCTCCGTTTCCAGCGCCATGCGGTCGTTGGCCGCCACCGTGAGGTCTTCTGTAAAGAACGTATGCGTGTTCTTGCCCTTGGCCTTGGCTCTGTACATGGCAAGGTCGGCGCTTTGCATCAGCGCTTCCACTGTAGTGCCGTCGCCGGGATAGCAGGCAATGCCAATACTTGCGCTAAGATAGATGGAATATTCGTCCACATAAAAACAGCGGTTCAACGAATGCAGCACATTGCTTGCCAGGGCCTCAAGCTGGACCTTCCCCTGCGCCTTGCCCACCACAATGACAAATTCATCGCCGCCGGTACGCGCCACGCAGTCATCCTGCCGGGCCAGATACGTCAGACGCTCCGCAGCCTGCCGTAAAAGTTTGTCGCCCAGCGAATGCCCGAAGCTGTCGTTCACCTGCTTGAAGCGGTCAAGGTCGATGAGCAGCACGCCCACCATGCCCCCGGATTCATGCACTTCTTGCATGGCGGCCATGAGCCGCGTTGCCACCAGAGCCTTGTTGGCAAGTCCCGTGAGCAGGTCATGGTTGGCCCTGTAGGCCAGTTCCCTCTCCATTGCCGAGCGTTCCGAAATATCCAGCAGGGAAATGACGGACAGGCCGCTTTCAGGAACTTTTGCCCGGGTTACCAGCACATTGATGGTTTTTCCCGTGCTGCTCCGGATTTCTGCTTCGTATTTTTCACTGCCCCGTGTTGCAGAAGAGCCGAACGACAGCGGCGAATGCCCTTCGCCCTTACCCAGGAATCTGGTTATGAAGAGCTTTCCTTCAATCTCATCCGGGGGCATGCCCACAAGGTTGGAAAATTCAGTATTTGTCAAAAATATCAGCCCAGTGCTGCTAATAACCGCCGTTGCCGTGCCGGTGTTCATGAACAGGGTCTTGTACCGCTCTTCCGAGCGTTGCAGCTCCTTACGCGTTGTTTCCAGATCCGTTATGTCCACAAACGATTCCAGAAAAATCTCTTCGCCCTTCATCTCAATGGCGCGCACGGATTTCACGATGGTCTTCATGGTGCCGTCCACAGACGTCAGCTGGCCTGCGAGCAGCTCGCCCTTGGGATTGCCCTTGCTCATGGGGCAGAGGTCCACCCCGCCGGGGCAGATAAATTCATGGCAGGGCCTGCCCACAATTTCATTGGCAGGCAGGCCGATGAACTGTTGCGCAAAAGCATTGATGCTGCGCACTTTCAGGCTGCCCGGTTCAATGGTGATTACGCCTGCCTGAAGAGTATCCAGCGTCTGTTGCAAAAACTTTTCGTTGGATTGCAGGGCGTCAATCATGCTGTTGATCTTCTGGGAGAGGTCAAATATTTCGTCATCACCATGAATATCAATCTTTTTCAGTGGCTCGCTGCTTTTTTCAATATGCTGCGCCTGCCGCTGCATGGAGAGAATGCGCCTGAGTATCTGCTTTTCTGTAAACACCAGGAATGCAATCAGCATACCCATACCTGTGACGACAATCAGAATAAAATTCTGCAAAAACATGCGCTTGCCAAGCTGGGCAATTTCCCGGCCTGTCACAAGCCGCAGGCAAAACGCCGCACAATCAAAAAGATCGCGCACCACTGAATATGAATTGATGCTGCCGTCTTCGCGCACAATTTTGAAGGCGTTCAGATCATCCGCAGCCACGGGCAGACTGGTGAACGCTTCCACCGGCAGCACCGTAAAACGCAGCAGGGTATCGTGTTCCACGTCCTTTATAAAATCCGCATCAATGGCGCGGGTCATGAAAACCACACCGTTGGCGGGCAGCAGCATGCCCGTATCGCGTATTTTCTGTGCCGCAACAATGTGTGGCACAGAGCCAATCACCATGACCCCTGCAAGACCTTCTTCCGAACTGCCATCAAGCCTGTTGACCAGTTGCCCGTAAAGGCGTTGCACCTCGGCTGTATGCTCAGGCTTGCGCCAGTCCGCATCGTCTTCAACCATATGTACGTTTGCTGCATCTCTGCTGACATAGGCAATGGACGACAAATTCAACTTTGCCAGCATCTTCTGCCGCAGGTTGGTTCGTACAAACTCATCATTATTGTCCTGCATGAACCGGTAGGCGTCATCCCAGCATGCCCAGTCCACTGCGATATGGCTTAGCTGTGTTTCCTGCGCATGAATGTGGTTGCGCAACTGCTTCATTTTTTCGGCGGAACTGTTGCTCTCAATGGCGTCAACGCCGCGCACCACCACAAGCTCGGACGTGACGTAGGAAATAAGTACGAACAGCCCGACTATGGCGGCGCACACAATAAAGGAAAGCTGTTTTATACGCATAGATCACCTGCCCGGTGTTCGAACCTGCCAAGGCACGCCACCTGAGTGACATGCAAGGCCGCACGCCAACACCGTTTGGGAAGGGATAAAATGATGCGGCCGGGCTTGCAGGGCGTAGCCCGCCGTTCCGCTGACAGCATTCGCATAGCCTCTCCCGAATTTTTTGGAAAAAGCAGTGAGCAGTGGCGGTTTCGATAAATACTGATTTCAGGCTACCTTTTTGCGGGGAACATTTCCACCGCCAGTTGCACCCTAATTCCCCTGCCCATAAAAAAAGCCCGCCATAGGCGGGCCGAAACAAAAATATTCACTGCGAAGGGAGGCACATCACGAAAATTATCAAAGAATGCTCGGTTGCCTCGCTATGAGTTCTTCAAGCACCACGGCATCGGCAGGCAAAAATCCGAGGGCAAAGGCTTCCTGCGGCTCAACCCATCGCAGGTTTTGCCCTTCTTCGCCGCAGGGTTCGCCCACGAATTCGGTGACATGAAAAAAATACAGCCGCACGCTGAAGCCGCGCTCCACATATTCATGGTCAAGGCTTTTCCAGAACACGGCCTGTCGCACGCCCACGCCCAGCTCTTCAGCCAGTTCGCGTTTGAGGGCGTCTTCCGGGCTTTCTCCGGCTTCGAGCTTGCCGCCGGGAAACTCCCAGTATCCTTCAAGAGGCTTGTCGCTAAGGCGCTGGCTGGCCAGAAACCTCTTGCCCCGCCAGATGATGCCCGCAGCTACTTCTATATGTTGCATGCCGCTCTCCACACCGGGCACGCGGCCCTGGAGCAGTTTTGGGTGAAAACGCATTTGTACTATTGCACCAAGCTGTTACGGCACGCAACGCCTTTGTGAGGGTTGCCGCGAAACCTGTCGGTCAATCCTGCTCCACGTTCCACTTTTCCCGCACAGCCGTCATGCCTTCTTCAAGTGTGGTCATTTCTTCAAAAATGGCTTCACTACGCTGTTTGCATGATTCAAATGTCTTGAGCAGATCGCTGGAACGGGCGTGGTCGGCGTACACATCCGGGTCGGCCAGTTGGCCTTCCACAAGGGCTTGCTGGTCAAGCACCGAGGCAAGCTCTGTTTCCAGCGCTTCGTAACGGCTTTGCAGGGGCTTCAGCTCCTTGTGCAGGGCATTGCGCCTGTCGGCCTGTTCGCGCTTGATGCGCTTCTGTTCATCACGCGACAGTGGCAGCGCGGCGGGCGCGTCCGGCTGCCGGGTGCTGTTGCCCGATGCATTGGCGGCACTCTGGGGGCTTTCGCCCAAACCGTTCTGGCGGGCGCGGCGGTTCTCGTCATACGAGGCAAAGTCGGGGAATACGGTCAGCCCGTTTTCATTGAGTTCCCACGCTTCAGCCCCGACCTGCGAAAGCAGCCAGCGGTCATGCGCCACCATGAGCAGGGTGCCGTTAAACTTCTGTAGCGCGCTCACCAGGGCTTCGCGGCTTTCAAGGTCAAGATGGTTGGTGGGTTCGTCCAGCAACAGAAAGTTGCAGCGCTTCAAAAAGAGCGTTGCCAGCACAAGGCGGCTTTTTTCGCCACCCGAAAGGGCGCTCACCTGCCGTTCAAAATAGTCCTGCCCCAGCATAAAGAGCCCGAGAACACTCATCAGCTCTTCTTCCGTGGTGCGCGGGTCTGAAAGACGGCGGATTTCGCCAAGCACCGTGGTATCGCCCCGCAAGGTGTCCATCTGATGCTGGGTATAGTAGCCCATGCGCATCTGCGATGCCGTAACCACATTGCCGCCGCAGCGTTCCAGCGTACCGGCCAGCAGCTTGAGCAGGGTGGACTTGCCGCAGCCGTTGTGCCCCACCAGCGCCACCCGCTGCCCACGGAACAGGGTCAGAGTCAGAGGCGGCCACATGGTTTTGCCGTCGCCAAAATGAAATTCCAGATCCGCAGCAGACAGAACGATCTTTTCTGAATGCGGAGCTTCAGGCCAGCTAAAATTCAGTTCCTTGCGCTTGGGTTCCGGCCTGTAGTCTTCCAGCTCTTTTTCAAGCTTTTTAGCCATCTTCATCCGGGAACCCGCCTGACGGGCCTTGGTGGCCTTGGCGCGAAAACGCTCCACAAAGGCCATCTTGCGGTCAAGGTCATCCTTGAGGGCACGGGCTTCACGCTCACGCTGGGCGTTGTATTCGTCCTGAAGGGTCAGAAACTGCGTGTAGGTGGCCTTGCGGAACACGGGCTTGGACAGCCCGAGGTAGAGAACATGGGTGCCGACATTGTCCATGAACACACGGTCATGGGCTACAAATACCAGCGCGCCGCTGAAGTCCATAAGGAAGGATTCCAGCCATTCCACGGCTTCTACGTCGAGATGGTTGGTGGGTTCGTCGAGCAGCAGCACGTCAGCACCGGCGGTAAGCACACGGGCCAGCTTGGCGCGCTCGCGCCAGCCGCCGGAGAGTTCGCGCAGGGTTCGGTTCCACTTGTTTTCGGCAAATCCCAGACCGGAAAGCACGGCCTTGGCCCGATGCTCGGGATTGTAGCCGTAGAGCGCCTCAAGCTCGCTCTGACGGTGCATCAGGGAGGTCAGGCGCGACTCGTCCTTGCTGGCGGCGGCTTCTTCCCATTCGGCCCAAAAGTCGCTCCAGTCGTGCAGCACGTCCAGCACATAGGCCAGCAGCGGCGTTTCGAGGGATTCCTCTGAAAGTTCCTGCTCCACAAAACCCAGACGGCAGCCACGCGGCAGAATCACCCGCCCGCCGTCAGGGCTTTCCACCCCGGCCAGGAGGCGCAGCAAGGTGGATTTACCCGTACCGTTGGGGCCGCAAACGCACAGCCGCACACCGGGATCCACTTCCAGCGAGAAGTTGCTGAGAATGTCCCGTCCGCCAAATGCCTTGGAAAGTTCCTGTATGGTGATCTTCACAACCAGCCCTCGCGGCGGTAGCCGTCGACGGCTTCGGTCATGCCTGCCTCAAGGCTCACGCGCGGCGCAAAGCCCAGTTCGCGGCAGATGCGGCTGTTGTCGCACAGCCACCCGGCCTGACGGGCTTCACGGTATTTGTCCAGATTCCAGGCCGGGGCGCGCCGCAGCCCACGCCCCAAAAGGCGGCGGGACACGGCATCGGCAGCCACAGCAAAGGCCGTGGACAGCCCGGCAGTACAAGCCATGACGGGCAAAGGTATGCGCACTACGCGCACATTGCGGGGCGCGCGGCCAAGGGCCTTGTCCACCGCTGCGCCCATGACCCGGCAAAAGCCGGACATGGTATAGGCCTCGCCGTCACTGAGATGATAAACGCCGCTGGCTTCGGCCCTGCATGCGCACAGCACGGCCTGGGCCATGTCGTCCGCATGTACGGCGCTGACCGGGAACTCGCGTCCAGCGCCGGGGCTCACAGCCACATGGGCACGCATAACCCCCTGAAATACCGGCAGCAGGCCTTTGTCGCCCGAGCCATAGATGATGGGGGGGCGCAGGGTTACAAGACTTTGCCCAAGAGCGCGCCCAAGCACCTGCTCGGTAAGCATTTTTGACCAGCCATATGCGGAAACCGGCGCAGGCGGCGTGGCATCGTCCACACCGGGGGCAGTGCCGCAGGGGCCGGTTGCCGCGAGGCTTGAAACCAGCACAAAGCGAAAGTCCGCCGCAAGGTTTCCCTCGCGGGCAAGGCTTGTAATGGCGTTGGCCATGCTGCGGGCGGCAAGGGCATTGGCCCGCAGATAATCCTGCCAGCCAAGGCCAAAAAGCAGGGCCGCCATGTGGATGACCACATCCTTGCCGTGCAGGGCTTCTGCAAGCCCCTGGCCCGTGCTCAGATCGGCCTGGACTGTTTCCACACCCGCTGGCAGATGCCCGGTGCGCGAGGCAGCCCGCGTGAGGCAGGTGACCTGCGCTCCGGCTTCCAGCAGTTGCGGCAGCAGATGTCGTCCCACAAAACCAGTGCCGCCCGTAAGCAGCACTTTTTTACCCGCCAAGTGCGGAGTATATATGGCGCTTTCAGTCATGGTCACGACTGAATCTCCCTGCGGTAGAGGCGGTAACGCTTGGTAAGCTGGCCCGAGAAATCTTCAAGCAGATCGTTGACGGGCGCATTGTCTTCCAGCACCCAGGAACCCTCAACCCACTGAAAATGCGGGTGCTGACGCGCCTTTTCCAGCATGAAGTCGAGCAGCAGCAAGGGCAGGCCCATGAGGCGGAATTCTTCACGAATACCAAAAAGAATGATGCGGTAGCCACCGCGAATTTCTGCGCGGGACTGCCACCAGTGCCACAATGCCGAAATGCCCAGCTTGCCGTTGAGCCGCCGCAAAAGCGGGGCCATGTCCGGCAGGGCCACCATGCCTGCGGCAGGTTCGTTATTGTGGAAGAACAGCACAAAAAATTCCGGATCAAGAACGCTTTTGAGCTCCTTGACGTGCTGCTCCGCCTCGCCGTCAGAAAGGGGAGAAAAACCCCAGTTCTTGGCCCAGGAAACCTTGTACAGCTCCAGCATGGCGCGGATATCCTCCGCCAGCGTGGCCTTGCTGGACGTACGACAGGTAAAGCGCCCCTCGGCCTTGAGGCGCGTCACTTCCTCACTGAGCCATTCCGGCGGGGTAAGGCGCGAGCGCTCAATCTGGTAGGCGAAAAGATCCTGCTCCTTGCGCAGATGCCACGTTTCAAGCAGTTCTGCGTAATACGGCGGGTTCCAGGGCATCATGATGGTGGGCGCAAGGTCAAAGCCGTGCACCAGCAGGCCGCAGGTATAGTTGGCCGAAGGATTCAGCGGCCCGCGCATAAAGCGCATGCCCTGCGCGGCCAGCCAGCCGTGCGCCGCATCCAGCAGGGCGTGGGCCGCCTCGGGATCATTGGCGCACTCAAAAAAGCCGAAGGCCCCGCACTTTTCATTGGCATAGGCATTGTACTTTTCGTCCACAATGGCTGCTATGCGGCCAATGGCGCGGCCATCGCGCAGCACAAGAAAGAGTTCGCGTCGGGCGCTTTCCCAGAAGGGATGTTCACCGGGCGTGAGTAGTTCACGATCCTGGCTTTTAAGGCCAGGCGTCCACAGGGAGCCACGTTCGTACAGGCTCCACGGCAAATCCATGAACTGGTCAAACTCCTGCTTGGAGCGGGCGGGGATAACGGTAAGCGACATAATTAGTCCAAATCCAGGCTGCCGCAATAAGCGCCCAGGTCTTCAATGCCCAGCTTTTCACACAGGGCGGGGAGTTCCTCTGCCAGGGCAAAGGCGCAGTCGGGCCGCATGAAGTTGCCCGTGCCAACCTGCACGGCGCGCGCGCCCACCAGCAAAAATTCCAGCGCGTCTTCGGCGGTGACAATGCCGCCCACACCGATAACGGGGATGTTCACGGCGCGGGACACCTGCCACACGCAGCGCAGGGCCACGGGCTTGATTGCGGGGCCGGAAAGCCCACCCACCACGTTGGCCAGCGAGGGCTTGCGGCTGTTCAGATCCACAGACATTCCGAGCAGCGTGTTGATGCACGAGATACTGTCCGCGCCTGCGTCTTCAACGCTACGGGCCATAAGGGCGATATCCGTCACGTTGGGCGAGAGCTTGACCATAACGTGCTTGCCCGGCGCGGCGCGGCGCACGGCAGCCGTAACCTGGGCGGCAAGCGCCGGATCCTGGCCAAACAGCACGCCGCCTTCCTTGACGTTGGGGCAGGAGACGTTCACCTCAAGGGCGGCAACGCCTTCTTCCGCATTGAGGCGGGCGGCAAGCTCGGCGAATTCCTCCACCGAACCGGCGTAAATATTGGCGATAACGGCTGTTTCCTGCCAGGGCAGGCGGGGCAGCTTGTCTTGGCAGAAAACCTCGACTCCGTCATTTTGCAGACCCACGGCGTTAAGCATACCTGCGGTGGTTTCCACAATGCGCGGCGTAGGGTTGCCCTGACGCGGCAACAGGGAAAGACCCTTGGCTACCAGACCGCCAAGCGCGGCGAGATCGCCGTAAGAGGCAAACTCCAGCCCGTAGCCGAAGGTGCCTGAAGCCGTGAGCACAGGGTTCTTAAGGGTCAGATCGTGCGTCTGCCCCTTGAGTGTGACGGAAAGATCCATGCCGCTTTCTCCAGATTGCCGGCATCCGGCATTTTGTGCGTGGCTTCGCCTGGCAAGAAAGGCCCGCGCGCGTGCCCACGCGCGACCGCCAGTTCGCCGGTGCGGCGCGCCATGGCCGTAACCGATGCCGCATGTGGGCGTTAACGTCGTTTCAGGAATCAAGGAAGCGCAGGCAAAACCTACAGTTCTACCTGATCCGACCAGAATACCGGGCCGTGGTTGCACACCTGCACCAGGCCTTCGCGCTTTGCTTCGACCGGCCAGGCTTCTGTGGTTTTGGTCACGCAGCCAAGGCACGCGCCCACGCCGCAGGCCATGCGGTTTTCAAGCGAAACCTGGCAACGAACGCCAAGCTCGGCGGCAAACTTTTGCACGGTGCGCATAAAGGGCGTAGGCCCGCAGGCAAGCACAAGGCCCTTCTGCTCGGCGTATTCGCTCATGCGCTCCTGAATGGTAAAAATAAAGTCGTCCAGATCGCCGGATTCCGCTTCGCGCAGGCTGTCCAGCGGCACGTGCTCGTTGATGCTGTCCACTGGATAGCAACTGATGTGCTCGCGGTGCCCAAAGAGCATGGAAACATTCCACGGCTTGGGATGCTCGCTCACGTAGCCCACAAAGGGCACTATGCCCATACCGCCTGCCAGCAGCAGGGTCGGGGTGTCCGGCTCAACGACAAACCCGTTGCCCAGCGGCCCCCACACGCGCACCTTGTCGCCCGAGCGCAGCTCGGACATGCGCCTTGTGCCTTTGCCGCGCACCTGGAAAAAGCAGATCATATGCCGGGAGGTCATATGGCAGATACCAAGGGGGCGCGCCCAGGGGATATCCAGCCCGAAATTTCGGGGACGGATCATGACAAACTGCCCAGGCCGCCACCGAGTCCACTCGGGGCGGGAGAGGCGCAACGCAAAAAAGCGGCTTTCGTTGCCGGTCTGCCCAAAAGGCACAAGATCGAGAACATCAAGCTCGCAAGAAGATGTTTGTGACATGTCTATAATAATAGTCCTAGTTAGGTTCTAGGTCAACTGACCCCGCTACTCCAAGCCTCTTTGCTAATGTATACAAGAAATGTATCAATTGTCCATTCTGACGGCCCGCCCGCCCACCATAATCCGCTCCGCTCAACCCCGTTAAATTTAACCTTTTCAGCCAGCCCTGCGCTGGGTATAGTGCCCGCAGGAGAATTTTTATGAGTGACATCTTCGCTTCCCGCCGTGAAAACCTCCGGCGTGCCATGCGCTTGCGCGGGCTTGACGCCATGCTCATCAGCCAGGCTGCCAACAGGTTTTATCTTTCCGGTTTTGAGCTGCATGATCCACAGTTTAACGAAAGCGCAGGCAGACTTGTCATCACATCTGATGGGCACGACTGGCTGGCAACAGACGGCCGCTATCTGGACGCAGCCTCACGCATCTGGGATCGCAAACGCATCTTTATATACGGCGGCAACGCAGCGCGCGAACTGCACGGATTGCTCAGGCGCTGCGGCAGCCGCATTGGCATTGAGGCCAACGGCGTCAGCCTCGCCTTTGCCCGCGATCTGACTGACGCTGGCTCCGGCCTGTATTGCGAGGCGGCGGACGGCATGGTCGAGCGCCTGCGCCGCATCAAGGAACCCTGCGAAATCTCCGCGCTGGAAAAATCTTTTGCGCTCAACCACAAACTGATGAAATGGGTTGAGGGCCAGCTGGAACCGGGTCGCACCGAGGCCCACATAAGCTGGCTCATTGAGCGCTTTTTTCGCGAGAACGGCGCTTCGGAACTTGCTTTTGCCAACATTGTGGCCGTGGGCAAAAACGCCGCCCTGCCCCATGCCATCCCCGGTCAGGACGTTGTTACAGACAACTGCCCGGTTCTGGTCGATGTGGGCTGCCGCATTGAGAACTACTGCTCTGACCAGACCCGCACCTTCTGGGTAGGCACTGCGCCCACTGACGAGTTCCGCCGTGCGCTCGACCTTACCCGGCAGGCGCAGACGGCGGCCATTGAGGGCATGCGCCCCGGCATGCCTTTGCGCATGGCCTATGCGCTGGCGCATGATGTTTTTGCCAAAGCTGGCGTCGCCAATGCCTTTACGCACGGCCTCGGACACGGCGTGGGCCTTGAAACCCACGAAGCACCCAGCCTTTCGCCCCGCGCTGAGGGCGTTCTTGAACCTGGCATGGTTGTTACCGTCGAGCCGGGGCTCTACTACCCCAAATGGGGCGGCATCCGCTGGGAATACACCGTGCTGGTCGAAGAAGACGGCGTCAGAATCCTTTAAGGAGGCGGCATGAGCATTCTCTTTCTGGTGGGCGCGCGGGCTTCGGGCAAAACCACCATCGGCAAGGCGCTTGCCAGAAGCCTCGGCCTGCCCTTTGCCGACACTGATCAGCATTTGCTGCACCGGGCGGGCCTTACCGTTGAGCAGATTGTGGCCGCAGAGGGCTGGCCCGGCTTCCGCAGCCGGGAAAGTCAGGCCTTGCAGGAAGTGGCGGACGCGCACCCCGCTGGCTGTGTTGTCTCCACCGGGGGCGGCATGGTGCTGGCGGAAGAGAATCGCCTTCTTATGCGGCAACGCGGCATGGTTATTTTTCTTGATGCGCCTTTGCAGACCCTTGCCGAAAGACTGAGCCGCAACCCTGTCAACAGTCAGCGCCCTTCGCTGACTGGCAAGGGGCTCATTGAAGAAATCAGTCAGATTTTGGACGAGCGGCGGCATCTTTATGAACAGGCAGCCCACCACACAGTTGACGCATCGCAGCCCATGCCTGTTGTCTGCCGGCACATAGAACAACTCTGGCAGGAACGGAAACCGCAAGGTCACGCCAAGTCATGACCGCACATTTCCCCCTGCCTTCATTGCTTGCCTTCCATGGCTGCTACTAATCACATTTCATCTCAGTTGCCCGCCCCGCTTGTATCTGTGGTGCTGCCAGCGTGGAATGCGGCCCGCACGCTGGGCGCAACCCTGCAAAGCCTGCTTGGGCAGCGCCCCGCCCCTGGCGCGCCCTTACCTGAATTTGAAATTATTGTTGCTGACGACGGATCCACCGATGACACCCACGAGCTTCTGGAATACTGGGCAAACCCCGCTCGTTGCGGGCACAGATTGCAGGCGCTGCACCTGCCCCACGGCGGCATTGTGGCGGCGCTTAACGCAGGGCTTGCTGCGGCGCGCGGCGCGTTTGTAGCGCGCATGGATGCGGACGATACGGCGAATCCCTTGCGCATTGCCACGCAGACGGCTCATCTTTTCAACAATCCGCAACTCAGCGTATCGGCAACCTGCGTGGCTTTTGGCGGAGATCGCGCAACAGCACACGGCTTTGCCCACTTTGTGGACTGGCAGAACAGCCTGCTTACACATGACCAGATCAGCCGCGCACGTTTTCGTGATACGCCCTTGTGTCATCCCTCGGTCATGTTTCGCAGGGAATGCGTAGACAAATGGGGCGCGTACCGTGACGGCGACTTTGCTGAAGACTGGGAGATCTGGCTGCGCTGGCTCCACAACGGCGCGATAATGGAAAAGCTGCCGCAGGAAATGCTGGTATGGAATGATGCCCCCACCCGCGCCACCCGGGCAGACAGCAGATACGCGCGCGCCGCCTGCGACAGGCTGCGGGCACTGTGGCTGGCTCGCTGGCTTGAGAAACACAACCCCTTTCATCCCCATGTTTGGGTAATCGGCGGCGGGCGTGTTGCCCGGCAACGGCTGGCCCCTTTGTGGGCACTTGGCCCAAGACCTGCCGCTTATATCGATATAGATCCCAGGAAGATAGGCAACCGCGTAAACGGCGTTCCTGTTCTGGGGCGCTGTGCCCTGCCCAAACCCGGGCAATGCAGCGTTCTCAATGCCCTGACGGCCCACGGCGCAGCAGAAGAGGCAGGCCAGTGGCTCTCGCAGGCAGGTTATGAGCAACAGGATTGGCTCCTGGTTTAATGCATCCTTTTTTAATAATGCAGACCTGTTAAATCTGGTTTAACATTTGTTTGTGTCTTTCTGCGCAAGCGCTTTTCACTCAGTAGCGCGCACTCCCCACTGCAATACTGCAACTGCAATATACTTTATTACACAATTCTCTGCTTCACGTGCTGCCACAACCAGTCGAGCACTTTATTTGTTTGTTTAAACAGCCAATATTGACGCACAGACAGCATAGAGTTGATGCAGTAGACCAAAACAACCGTCATAAAGACTGTTTTACACTGCCCGCAGCTTTGAGCACAAGGCTTGTGAAAAAAAAATTGCGGAGTTTGCGAAATTTGTCACCAATACCCTTTGACATAACAGGGCTGAGCAGATATCTTGCAAGGGCTTTATGTATTTTCAACTCCTTCAATCCGCAATTCACATGGAGGATGCGGCATGCTGGACCTAAACGTCACTCTTCTTTTTCAGCTGGCGAACTTCTTTATCGCCATTTATGTGCTTAACATCCTCCTGATTCGCCCCATCCGCGAAATCATCAAAAAGCGCAACGGCGTCATGGATGATATGGCCGAGGAAGCCGGTTCTTTCGAGTATCAGGCTGGCGAACGGCTCACCAACTATGAGGCCGAACTGGCCCGCGCCCGTCAGGACGCAGGCAGCAACCGTGAGGCTGGCCGTGCCGCAGGCGTGGCCGAACAGCAGAAAATGGTGGGCGAAGCTCAGCAAAGCGCCCGTGATATTCTGGCTGAAACCCGCGCCTCGCTGCAGGCACAGGCTGCGGAAACCCTTGCTGCGTTGCGCAAGCAGGTGGGTGAATTTTCCACCCGTCTGGCCGACCGCCTCATCAAGGGCTAGCAAGCGGCGCTGACTCAGGCCTTTGCGGGCCGTTCCGCAACGTTCGCGTTGCGGCTTCATTGGGAACTGTTTTCGAATCGGTATTATCGAACAGAGGGGGTGGGCTTTGAGCAGATGGAAACACGCGGGGTTTATCCTGCCGCTCGTTATTGCCTTTGCCGCGCTGGTGGTCATTCCTGCGGGAGCCTTGGCTTCTGAAGGGCATGCAGCGCCGCGTTGGGGCGACTTCGGCTGGCGCGTGCTCAACTTCGTAATTTTTGCCGGCATCCTCTGGTACTTCGTTGGCGGGCTGGCCAAGCGTTTCTTTAAGAACCGCCGCGAAGGCATCAAGAATGCGCTGGACGATCTTGACGAACGTCGCAAGACGGCCAAGGAGCAGCTGGCCTCGGTAGAGACCCGCATTGCCAACCTTAATGCTGAACGCGAGGCCATCTTGGCCGAGAGCCGCCAGCAGGCCGAAGCCCTCAAGCAGGGCATTGTGGAAGAGGCTCACCGCCAGGCCGCTCAGATTGTGGAGCAGGCGCGCCTTACGGCGGAAAATGAAGGCCGCGCGATCTTTGCTGAAGTGCGCGCCTCCATTGCCGATGAGATCGTGAACGCCGCCGAGAAAGCTCTGAGCTCCAAGCTCAATGCGGCCGAGCACGACAAGCTTATCGCCAACTCCCTTAACAAGGTGGTGCTCCATTGATTAACACCGTGGTTGCACGCAGGTATGCCAACGCAATTTTTGCGCTTGGCAAAAAGGATGGGGATGCAGCCCTGAGTTCGCGTGGCGATTGCCTGGCGTCTCTTGGTGAAATGCTTGTCGCCGCGCCTGGGCTTGACCTTACCTTGAAAAGCCCTGTTATCGGCGTAAGCGAAAAGAAGGCAGTTCTCGACAAACTGCTGACCAAGCTCAAGGCTGACCAAACCATGCGCAATTTTTGCTTTCTGCTTGCAGATAAGGAAAGGCTTGCCTTTCTGAGCGAAATTGCAGCTTGGTACGGCAAACTGCTGGACGAGGCCAAGGGTATCATCCGCGGTCAATGCATAACCGCAGTACAACTTTCCGCAGACAAAAAGTCTAAGCTCAAGGATACCTTGCAACAGAAAGCGGGCACCGATATTGAGCTGACCTTTGCCGTGGACAAAGACATACTAGGGGGTATGGTGCTCAAAATGGGTGACCGGGTGCTGGACGCAAGTCTGCGCGCGCAGTTGGGAATCCTTCGGGAGACATTCAAGAGGGGTGAATAGCACATGCAGATCAAAGCGGAAGAGATAAGCAAGATCATTGAGGATCAAATCCAAAACTACGAGCAGCGCGTTGAAATGAGCGAAACTGGCACCGTACTTTATGTCGGTGACGGTATCGCCCGTGTCTACGGGGTCAAGAACGCGATGTCCATGGAACTGCTGGAATTCCCCGGCGGCATCATGGGCATGGTGCTCAACCTCGAAGAAGACAACGTAGGCGTGGCCCTGCTCGGTTCGGACGTGGGCATCAAGGAAGGCGACCCGGTCAAGCGTACCGGCAAGATCTTCTCCGTGCCTGTGGGCGACGGCGTTATGGGTCGTGTGCTCAACCCCCTGGGTGAGCCCATCGACGGCCTTGGCCCCATCGAGGCAACAGAATTGCGCCCGGTGGAAATCAAGGCCCCTGGCATCATCGCGCGTAAGAGCGTGCATGAGCCCATGCCAACTGGCCTCAAGGCCATTGACGCAATGACGCCCATTGGCCGCGGACAGCGCGAACTTATCATTGGCGACCGCCAGACCGGTAAGACCGCTGTTTGCGTTGACGCCATTCTGGCGCAGAAAGAAACGGACATTCACTGCTTCTACGTGGCCATCGGCCAGAAGAAGTCGTCCGTGGCTCTGGTGGCCGACACCTTGCGCCGTCACGGCGCGATGGAATACACCACCATCATTTCAGCCACGGCGTCCGATCCCGCGCCCTTGCAGTACATTGCGGCATACACCGGCTGCGCAATGGCCGAGTTCTACCGCAACAACGGCAAGCACGCCCTCATCATTTACGATGACCTTTCCAAGCAGGCCGTGGCTTATCGCCAGATGTCGCTGCTGCTCCGTCGCCCCCCGGGACGTGAAGCTTTCCCCGGCGACGTGTTCTACCTCCACTCGCGTTTGCTTGAACGCGCCGCGAAGGTGAACGATAGCCTTGGTGCCGGTTCTTTGACGGCTCTGCCCATCATTGAAACCCAGGCGGGCGACGTTTCCGCGTACATCCCCACCAACGTGATTTCCATCACCGATGGTCAGGTGTACCTGGAACCCAACCTCTTCAACGCCGGTGTGCGTCCGGCCATTAACGTGGGCCTTTCGGTTTCCCGCGTGGGTGGCGCAGCGCAGATCAAGGCCATGAAGCAGGTTGCCGGTACCATGCGTCTTGACCTTGCCCAGTATCGCGAACTTGCGGCTTTTGCCCAGTTCGGTTCTGATCTGGACAAGGGCACCAAGGCCAAGCTTGATCGTGGTGCACGTCTGGTGGAACTGCTCAAGCAGCCCCAGTACAAGCCCATGCCCTCGCATGAGCAGGTCGCCTCCATCTACGCCGCTACCCGTGGTCACATGGATGACGTGCCGGTGGATCAGATCCGTAAGTTTGAAGACGACATGCTCACCTTTATGCGGGATACGCGTAAAGACGTGCTTGACGCCATTAAGGATAAGAAAGTCATTGACGAGGCTGTGGAAAAAGCGCTCACCGAGGCCATTACCGCCTTCAAGCAGGGCTGGAAGGCCTAGGGGCCCCCTCCATACGGGAGATAAGCATGCCTTCACTCAAAGACGTAAAAATGAAGATCGTGGGGGTCGGTAAGACCAAGCAGATCACCAAGGCCATGAACATGGTGGCCTCGGCGAAACTGCGCGGCGCCCAGACCCGCATCGAGCGCTTCAGGCCGTACGCGGCCAAATACCGCGACGTGCTCGCCGAACTGTCGAGCAAAGTGGAGGGCAATGCCCACCCCCTGCTGGCAGAGCATGAGGAAAAGAAACACTGCGCCATTGTGCTGGTTACATCCGACCGTGGCCTGTGCGGCAGCTTTAACGGCAACATCATCGCCACTGCTCTGCGGCTGGCGAAGGAAAAAGCCGGGGCAGGAATGGAGATCAGCTTTGCCTGTGTGGGACGTAAGGGCCGCGACGCCGTTCGTTCTGCCGGGCACAAGATCTTCACTGCCTATGGCGACCGCATGGGTAGCATAGACTTCGCTCTCGCCAGCACTGTGGCGCAGGAAGTCATTTACGGCTACGAAACCTTCGCATTCGACGAAGTGTGGCTGATCTACGGCGAGTTCGTATCCATGGGCAGCCAGCCGCCCCGCACCCTTCGCCTTCTGCCGTTGCAAACGCCGGAAGCTGAAGAAGTGGCAGAAGTGGCCGGAACGCCCCGTTG
>CDZQ01049333.1_pt1 | contig 24002 bp, 19 predicted proteins | sample 554831 | NCBI WGS metagenome assembly CDZQ01 (sample SAMEA3182112, study PRJEB8094) | gut metagenome | biome: human; feature: gut; material: Stool; isolation source: human stools | place: Canada | collected 2013-05-06 | reverse complement strand
TCGCAAGAAACGGACGTTTGACAAGCGGGAAGAACAGGCTGCCCATATGGCCGCTGCTGAAAGAAGGATTGTCCCTCCCGTTATCGATGAAGCTGAAAAACAGCGTCGTGCTGAAGAGTCACGACGTCAGGCCGAACTGATCGCCCGTCAGGAAGCCGAATTGCGTGAAAAACAGGCTTTGCTGGCTCAAATGGAAGCCGAAAAGCAGGAACGGATCAAGGCCGAAGAACAGGCCCGGATTGAAGCTTTGGAGTTGAAAAAGAAAGAGACCGAGCAGCGCGAGGCAGCTGAAAAAATGCGCCAGGACACTGAACGGCAGAAAATGGCTAAACAACAGTTGGCTGCTGAAGAAAAAGAAGCGGCTGAAGCTTTGAAGAAGGCAGAAATGGCTAGGATGGCTGAAGAGGCGGCACAGGCTGAAAAAGCAAGAAAAGAAGCGGAAGCGGAACGCGTTCGCCGGGCTGAAGAAGCGGAACGTGCCCGCAAGGCAGTGGAAGACGAAGTCGCCCAGATCAAGGCGATGATGAGTACCTCAGCTTCGCGCAAAGTGGTCAGGCAACCGGAAAAACCGGCGGCGGGTCCTGCGGGAAATTCTCCGGTGCCGCAGAAAACAGCCGGAACGATTTCCAAGCCGGCGCAAGCCAGACCGGCACAGGACAAACCGGCCGAGAAAAAGGCGGCACCTGTCGCTGACAAGAAAACGGAAAAGAAAACGTCTGCCGACAAGAAAGCGACCAAAACGGCTTCCACGTGGCAGGAAGAAGGCGCCAAGAAACGTGGCGCGGGCCTCAAGAGTCGTGGTAACGATATGTCCGGACGCGATGGTGGCTGGCGCAGCAGCTCAGGCGGCCCGAAAGGACGCCGTCATTCGCAGGTTGCCGAACGGGAAAGCAATTTCCATCAGCCGACAGAAGCGATTGTTCATGACGTTTACGTTCCTGAAACGATAACCGTTGCCGAACTGGCACACAAGATGGCCGTCAAGGCTTCTGAAGTGATCAAGCAGTTGATGAAACTGGGCCAGATGGTCACGATCAATCAGGTCCTGGATCAGGAAACGGCGATGATTCTGGTCGAGGAAATGGGACACAAGGCTTTTGCCGCCAAGATTCAGGACGTTGAGGCCGAACTGGCCGAGATGGGTGACAACGAAAATGCGGAATTGTTGCCACGTGCTCCGGTCGTTACCGTTATGGGCCACGTCGATCACGGCAAGACGTCTCTTCTTGACTATATCCGCCGGACGAAAGTCGCCACTGGCGAAGCGGGCGGCATTACCCAGCATATCGGCGCATATCATGTGAAAACCGGTCGTGGTATCGTGACTTTCCTCGATACCCCGGGCCATGAAGCGTTTACTGCCATGCGTGCCCGTGGTGCGAAAGCGACCGATATCGTCATTCTGGTTGTTGCCGCTGACGATGGCGTGATGCCACAAACCAAGGAAGCGATTGCCCATGCGAAAGCGGCCGGCGTTCCTATCGTCGTTGCAATCAACAAGATCGACAAGCAGGGAGCAAACGTCAATCGCGTTACGCAGGAACTTGTTGCAGAGGACGTCATTCCTGAAGAATATGGTGGAGACATTCCATTTGTTCCCGTTTCGGCAAAATCCGGACAGGGAATCGATTCCCTGCTGGAAAATGTCCTGTTGCAGGCTGAAATTCTTGAATTGACGGCTCCGGTTGATGCGATGGCTAAAGGCCTTGTCATTGAAGCCCGTCTGGACAAGGGACGTGGCCCGGTTGCCACCGTTCTGGTCCAATCCGGCACCCTGCATCGGGGTGACGTGGTTCTGGTCGGTCAGGAATATGGCCGTGTTCGCGCCATGTTGAGTGAAACAGGCAAGGCCATTTCCGAAGCTGGCCCAAGTATTCCTGTCGAAATCCAGGGGCTGACCGGTGTTCCTTCTGCCGGTGAAGAAATCGTTGTCTTGAACGACGAACGCAAGGCCCGTGAAATCGGCCTGTTCCGTCAGGGCAAGTACCGGGACGTGAAGCTGGCAAAACAACAGGCGGCCAAACTTGAAAACATGTTCGAGAATATCGGGGAAGGCGAAGTCAAGACCTTGCCTTTGATTATCAAGACCGATGTTCAGGGTTCGCAGGAAGCGCTCGCTTCTTCCCTGTTGAAATTGTCCAACGACGAAGTCCGGGTCCAGATCGTTCATGCCGCCGTCGGTGGCATTACCGAAACGGACGTCAATCTTGCGCTGGCTTCGCAGGCGGTCATTATCGGGTTCAACACCCGTGCCGACGCACAGGCCCGACATCAGGCTGAAGCCAATGGTGTCGACATTCGTTACTACAACATCATTTACGATGCGATCGATGAAGTGAAAGCGGCAATGTCGGGTATGCTGGCGCCGGAAAAACGCGAACATGCCTTGGGTCTGGTCGAAATCAGGCAGGTCATCAATGTCAGCCGTGTCGGTGCCATTGCAGGTTGTTTCGTGACTGAAGGTCTGGTCCGCAGGGGTTCTCCGGTTCATCTGTTGCGTGACAATGTCGTTATCTGGTCCGGTGAAATCGATTCACTGAAACGTTTCAAGGATGACGTCAAGGAAGTCAAGGCCAACTTCGAATGCGGCCTGACGCTGAAAAATTACAATGACATCAAGGTCGGCGACCAGCTTGAAGTGTATGAAATTCAGGAAATCGCAAGAACCCTGTAATTTCCTGACACAGGAATGGCAATTTCAGATATGTTGATATTGGATATTTTCTTTTTTTAGGGAGTGGATCATGGCAAGACACAGCAAATCGATCCCTGGCCGCAGTGTACGTGTGGCTGACCAGATCCAGCGCGATCTGTCCGATATCATTTTTTCGGAACTGAAAGACCCGCATGTCGGGATGATCACGATCACGGATGTGAAAGTGACGCCCGACTATGCTCATGCCAAGATCTTTTTCACCATGCTGGACGACAGTCCGGAAAAGGTGGAAAAGACTCTGGACAGTCTGCATCGTGCGTCGGGATTTTTGAGGATGCAACTGGGCAAACGCCTGCATATTCATACATTGCCGCAACTTTCTTTCGTTTATGATAATTCCATCGCCCAAGGTATGGCTTTATCCCATCTGATCGATGTGGCCAATTCGGAGCGTGCGAAAGACGATGGTGAAGTCTGAGTTTCAATTTTCATTTCCGGCCTCGTGAAAGCAGGGCCTTTCATTTTTCAGGTTCAAGGAATTCATGAGTCAGGCATCCGTCAGGAAAAAACGGCTGGATATCGATGGTGTTTTGTTGCTGGATAAACCGGCCGGTATTTCCAGCAACGATGCCTTGATCAGGGCCAAGCGTGCCATGAACGCCAAAAAAGCCGGTCATACCGGAACGCTCGATCCTTTTGCAACCGGGTTGTTGCCGATCTGTTTCGGCGAAGCCACAAAATTTTCACAAGACCTGCTTGATGCCGACAAGACCTATGAAACGATCGTTCATCTCGGGATCGCGACCACGACTGGTGATACGGAAGGGGAAGTGTTGAAAACTTCCGAAGCCGTTTCGTTTTCGCGGGATGAAATCGAGTCGGTACTTGCCAGGTTCCGAGGTGACATTCTTCAGGTTCCTCCCATGTATTCCGCACTGAAACGGGATGGCAAACCTCTTTACGAATATGCGCGTGCCGGAGTGGAACTGGAACGCGAAGCCCGTCCCGTTACCATTGGCGAACTGATATTGCTCGATTGGGAATCTCCTTTTCTTACCCTTCGTGTAACGTGCAGCAAGGGAACGTATATTCGTGTTCTGGGCGAAGACATCGGTCATGCACTGGAGTGTGGCGCCCACCTGAAAGTGCTTCGCCGCACCCGTGTCGGATCCCTTGGAATCGATAAGGCGGTTTCCCTGATGAATCTGGAAGCGTCATTGCCTGACGAAACAGGGGCACAACATAAAAGGCTCGAACCGGTGGATTATCTTTTGTCCTCTTTCCCTGCACTTTCGCTGAATGCCTTCCTGACGAAGCGGTTTTTGAATGGCCAGCGCCTGTCACTGGTAAAAGAAGGTGTCCAGGTATCTGCCGATTCCGGACGTTTCCGGATTTATGCAGCTGAAAACGGCGTTTTCCTGGGGACAGCACAGTTAAGGGCAGATGGCGTTCTGGCCCCCGAACGCCTGGTTTCCCTCGCACGAATTCCCGAAAGCTGACGGATTAATTTTTTCTGTTACCGGCACGTCAACCGGTTTCCTGTTTTGACGTTTAAATGTCGTGGCTGTTTTCATTTCCGAAAACGTTCACGTGTTAAAATACCAAGTTATCCTTTTCTACCATTTATCAGGTTTTTATGTCTCAAACTACACGTGCTATCCGCAATGTCGCGATTATCGCGCACGTCGACCATGGCAAAACCACTCTCGTCGATCAGCTGCTGCGTCAATCGGGTACTTTCAGGGAAAATCAGGCCGTTTCGGAACGGGTGATGGATTCCAACGATCTGGAAAAAGAACGCGGGATTACCATTCTCGCCAAAAACTGTGCCGTTGAATATGAAGGGACGCACATCAATATCGTCGATACCCCCGGCCATGCCGACTTCGGTGGTGAAGTGGAGCGTGTGTTGTCGATGGTCGACAGTGTGCTGCTTCTGGTCGATGCCGTTGAAGGCCCGATGCCCCAAACCCGTTTCGTAACCCGCAAGGCGCTGGGACTGGGACTGAAACCGATTGTCGTCATCAACAAGGTCGACCGTCCGGGTGCCCGTCCCGACTGGGTGATCAATGCGACTTTTGATTTGTTCGACAAGCTTGGCGCAACGGAAGAACAGCTCGACTTTCCCGTCATTTATGCGTCAGGCTTAAACGGTTATGCAGGTCTGGATGACAGTGTCCGTTCGGGAGACATGCGTCCCCTGTTCGACGCCATCCTGAAATACGTTCCGGTTCGCGATGCCGATCCGGACGGTCCTTTCCAGATGCAGATTTCCTCTCTGGACTATTCTTCCTACGTCGGCAAAATCGGTGTGGGCCGTGTCAACCGCGGTCGTGTCAAACCCTTGCAAGACGTGATTATCCTGAATGGTCCGGACTCGACGCCGATCAAGGCACGTATCAATCAGGTGCTTTCTTTCAAGGGACTGGAACGCAAGGTAATCGATGAAGCATCCGCTGGCGATATCGTGCTGATCAACGGAATTGAGGCGATTGATATCGGGTCGACGATTTGCGATCCGGAGCATCCGGATGCGTTGCCGATGCTGACGGTCGATGAACCGACGCTGACGATGAATTTCATGGTCAATACTTCGCCATTTGCCGGTCGTGAAGGCAAATTCGTCACCAGCCGCCAGTTGCGTGAAAGACTGGATCGCGAACTGAAATCGAATGTAGCCTTGCGTGTGGCACCAACCGATGACGATACTGTTTTCGAAGTGTCGGGTCGTGGTGAATTGCATCTGACGATCCTGATCGAAAACATGAGACGTGAAGGATATGAACTGGCCGTTTCCCGTCCACGAGTCGTATACAAGGATATAGATGGTATAAGGCACGAACCGTATGAAGCCCTGACTGTCGATGTCGATGAAGCCAATCAGGGTGCGGTCATGGAAGAACTTGGTCGCCGCCGTGGCGATTTGCAGGATATGCAACCGGACAGCAAAGGGCGTGTTCGTCTGGAATACAGGATTCCGGCTCGTGGGCTGATCGGTTTCCAGAGTGAGTTCATGACCCTGACACGTGGTACAGGCCTCATGAGTCACGTTTTCGATGATTATTATCCTGTCGATCCGTCCAAGGCTGAAGCGGGTGGTCGCAGAAACGGTGTTTTGATCTCGCAGGATAATGGCGCAGCGGTTGCTTATGCCTTGTGGAAATTGCAGGAGCGGGGCCGTATGTTCGTCAATCACAACGATCCGGTTTATGAGGGCATGATTATCGGTATCCATTCACGTGAAAACGATCTTGTCGTCAATCCGATCAAGGGAAAACAGCTGACCAATATCCGTGCTTCCGGTACGGATGAAGCGGTTCGGCTCGTTCCACCGATCCAGATGTCTCTGGAATATGCCGTTGAGTTTATCGAGGATGACGAGCTGGTTGAAATCACGCCGAAGAGTATCCGTTTGCGCAAGCGTCATCTCTCCGATATCGATCGCAGACGTGCAAGCCGCGCTTCATAAGCAGATAAAAGAGCCGGAAATTTAAAAGAGGGACCTGAAAGGTCCCTTTTTTTATGACCTTTAAATTTGCTTTTTATTTTTTGATAATAATGTTGTTGGAATGCAACGTTTATTTTTGAAAATTTTATCGGCTATAAAGAAGAAAACAGTTTTCTTTTTGACATGATTTTTTGTTTTGTTCCGAGGAAAATGCCGCTACTGATGAGCTTGCCTGATTTCCCGAAAATGCCTATGTAAAATGCAAAACAAATTCGCCTGTTTGACTCTGTTTTCATGAGTTGTCCAAAAAACAATAATCGCAAATGCGGATATCGGTAACTTGAAGAGGTGAGGAAGTTGTTCACTTACAACATACAGGTAAATTTTTTACAGAAATTTTTAATCAAAAAAGAAAGCCTAATGTTGAATTTGCTGATTCTCAAAGGAAGGGAAGATTAGTGTCGTTTTCGTTATTTTTGTGTTGATTTTGTTCGGATTTCGACCGAATATGGTCGGACATGTCTTTCGGCAGACGAGAGGCAGGGATTTCAGGTTTCGTTTGGGGGTACCGGTTAGGGTACATTTTTTTTCTTGACACTTCAGTGGCACGCTTGTTTAATGCATGCACTCAAGTTTGTCTCTGATGGACATTTAAATATTTGTAGGGGGTTACGTGAATAAAACTGAGCTTATCGAGCATATCGCCAAATCTGCTGACATTTCCAAGGCAGCGGCTGCTCGTTCCCTTGATGCAGTGATTGATGCAGTAACTACAAGTTTGAAGAACAATGACAGCGTTACTCTGGTGGGCTTTGGTACCTTCAGCGTAGGTGAACGTGCTGCTCGTTCCGGCCGTAATCCACGTACCGGTGAAGTTATCAAAATCAAATCAGCAAAAGTTCCTAAATTTAGGGCTGGTAAATTGTTAAAAGATGCTGTAAACTAATGTTTTTTACGACGCATGACAAACGTCGAGTTTGACTGGCTAAGAATAAGAAGGGTGCTTAGCTCAGTTGGTAGAGCGGTGCCCTTACAAGGCATAGGTCGGGAGTTCGAGCCTCTCAGCACCCACCAAACAGTCAAACTGGTGCAGTTTTAGGAGTGGTAGTTCAGTTGGTTAGAATATCGGCCTGTCACGCCGGGGGTCGCGGGTTCGAGTCCCGTCCACTCCGCCAATAAACGGAAAAGGCGAACACTTGTTCGCCTTTTTTTTATTTCAAACGCATTTTCTTAAATGGGCAGAGGCCGCCATGCTTGAGTTTATACGCAACCACAAACGTCTGACTCAAATCATTCTTCTGGTTTTCATCATTCCTTCCTTTATTTTTGTCGGTGTCGAGGGGTTCAAACGTTTTGGTGATGGTGATGCCGTTGCCAAGGTCGCCGGAAAATCCATTACACAACAGGAATGGGACAATGCCCAGCGCGAACAGGCGGAACGTCTCCGCCAGCGCGCTGCCGCTTCCGGCCAGCCATTCGATAACAAATGGATCGAGTCGTCCGAATTCAAATGGAATGTTTTGCAGAACCTGATCGTCAAGCGTGTTCTGCTTGAAACAGTCAACAAGGAAAATCTTTCCGTACCGGAACAGATCGTTTTGCAGCGCATTCGCGAAATTCCGGGGCTGATCGGGCCGGATGGCAAACTGGATGAAGCCCGTTACAAGGAAGCGCTTTCGGCGCAAGGTCTTAACCCCGATATGCATTTCGCCATGGTCCGTCAGGATATGGCTATCCAGCAACTGGCGGCGCCGATTGAATACAGTGCAATTGAACCGGCAGCCGTTACCCGGCGTGTCTTCAATCTGTTTGAACAGGAACGTGAAGTCCAGCATTTGCTCTTCAATAATGCTGCTTATCGCGGCAAGGTTTCGGTGACGGACGAAGAGCTGAACGCTTTTTACAAGACGCATGAAGCCCAGTTCACGATTCCTGAACACGCCGATGTTGAAGTAGTCGTACTGGATATGCCGACGGTCGCCAAAAACATCAAGATCAGCGATGCGGATTTGCAGAGCTACTATTCGCAGAACAAGGATCGTTTCTCCATACCGGAAGAGCGTCGCGCACAGCATATCCTGATTGCCGTCAACAAGAATGCGACCGAAGCCGAAAAAGCGGAAGCCAAAAAGAAAGCGGAAGACATCCTGGCTGAACTGAAAGTCAATCCTGCACGGTTTGCGGAACTGGCAAAAGCCAATTCAGCGGATCCGGGTTCCGCAAAAAACGGTGGTGATCTGGGTTTCTTTACCCGAGGGAAGATGGTCAAACCATTCAATGATGCCGTTTTCGGCATGAAAAAAGGTGAAATCAGCGATCTGGTCCAGACGGATTTCGGCTATCACATCATTACGGTTTCCGATATCAAGCCTGCGGTTGCCAAGCCGCTGGCACAGGTGAAGGATCGTGTCTTGCAGGAACTGACACGTGAACAGGCCAACAAAAAATTCGCCGAAATGTCAGAGACGTTTTCAAATATGGTTTACGAAAAACCGGATAGCCTGAAACCGGTTGCCGATGCCCTGAAACTGACGATTCATCCTTTCCAGAATCTGGCACGTGACCCTGCGATTGCCGCCAAGCAGAACCAGCTACTGGCGAATCCGAAGATTCTGCAAGCCATTTTCACGGATGACGTCGTAAAAGGAAAACACAATACGGAAGCGATCGAAGTGGCTCCGCAGGTTCTGGTAGCAGCGCGTATCGCCAAGCATTATCCGGCTGCCCTGACACCATTTGACAAGGTCAAACAGGTGATTACGGCTGAAGTCACCAATGAAAAAGCACAGAAACTGGCGAAAGCGGCCGGTGAAGCCGAACTGGCGAAGCTGAAAGATGGCGCTGCCGCTTCCGGTTTCTCGTCTTCCATCATGGTTTCCCGTCACAAGATCGCGCTGTCCAATCGTGCCGAACTGGCTCCGATCATGAAAGCGGATGTTGCGAAACTGCCGGCTTATGTGGGTTCGGATGTGCCTGGAATGGGGTATGTGATTTACCGTATCACCAAAGTGGTGACACCGTCCAATCCTGACAAGAACCTGCGTGAAGCGATGGGCAAACAGATGGCTAACGTAGCGTCCCAGCAGGATCTGAACGCTTATCTGAATTATCTGAAAAAAGAAGCCAAGGTTGAAATTCTGGTCAAGAACCCTGCCGAAGAAAAAGGGGAAACAAGCCCGGAAGCAGCCAAATAAGCGATTGACGGACGGATAGACAAGATGGCACTGATTAGTGATAACCCGTTTCTGAAAGATCTCGGGTTTGAATTGCTCGACATGAAAGACGGGGTTGCGGAAGTCGGCATCTGTTTGCAGGCGCAACATATGAACAGCTGGCAGGTCATGCATGGCGGTATCATCATGACCCTGCTGGATGCCGCCATGGCCCGTGCAGCCCGTTCACTTGTGCCTGATCTGACCAGTGCGGCGACTGTGGAAATGAAAACCAGTTTCTTTCAGCCGGGTGGCAAGATCAGCCAGCAGATCATCGGGCGTGGCAAGGTGCTTCACCGTTCGACGACCATGTATTATTGTGAAGGCGAGATATGGAATGGTGATGCCCTGATTGCCAAGGCGATGGGTACTTTCAAGATTTTCAAACGCCACGACATTGCACGGCGTTTGAAAATGACGTCATCTAAGCATCTGAATCCGGAGGCCTGATTCGAAGTCCGATCCAATAAAAAAGCATGCTCGACGCATGCTTTTTTATTTTCAGGTAATCGAAGAATTCGAGATCGGGATCATTCTTCCGGATAAGGCATCGGGATGCCGTCGTTCAGGTAGAGGAAACCCTTTATCAGGCGATAGGTGTACCAGCACCATGCCAGAACCCATACTACGGCGGCAAATATCATGCCGATGATGGTGAAATAAAAGACCCAGCCCAGAGCAACCCAGGCGAAGTACCACCAGAACGAACGGATCTGCCATGTCTGGTGTGTGTAGAGCCAGGTATGAATCGCTCTCGGACGGACCAGATAATTCAATATAAGGGGAACGAATGAGAATATGCCGAGCGTGAACAGAAAGCAGACAGCATGGAAAATATAGAGCCACCAGGCTGTCGAGCGCAGGTTGGCAATGTAAGGCGAATTGTAATCGAGTGTAGCGTCGGTCGTCATGATCATCCTTTCGTGAAATACATCTATGAGGTTTGATCAGGATTTTCTCCGGAAGTTTTATGATTGACTGGAATTGTCTGAAATAATTGACGTGGTCTTTTCCTGAATACCGGATCGATCAGATGGATACCGTGTACCCGTTTGATCGCCTGTATCAGGTAAACGCCTCCCAGAAATGGCCACCAGCGGTTGCCCGCTTTTTCCATGAAGGCAAAGCGCTTGAGCCAGTGGCGTGTACGGCACGGTGGCCTGTAACAACCGAAATGTCCCCGGTTGATTTCAAAATTCATGAGTTTCAACCAGTCCTTGAGACGGGGAAGGCCGATAAATTCGGCATATGAGGGTAAAAAACAGGCTCCGGTCAGTTTCCCGATACTCTGGCGAAGTCCCCACAAACTGGCCGGGTTGAAACCGCTGATGATGACTTGTCCTTCCGGGATCAGTACGCGATCCACTTCTCTTAAAATCATGTGTGGATTTTCGGCAAACTCGAATGCATGCGGCAATATGATCAGATCGATCGATTCGGAGGCAAACGGCAATCGGTCGATATCATGGATGAGCGCCAGCTTTACGCTGGCGTCATTCGCATTTGAAGAGAGGGGTTCCGGAAAAAACTGGTTGCTGACCCATCGGTTTTTGATCCGGTTGTCTTTCAGGGCATTGATTTCCGAAAAACCGATCTGAAGGGCGTTGAAGCCGAAAATATCGGCCGAGAGTGTCTGGAATAGATTTTCTTCCCATTCGAGCATATATCGTCCAACCGGTGTCATCAGCCAGTCGTGCATGATCTGGATTTTTATCTTGGCTTCAGACGCTTTCATACGTTTGCAAATATATCCAGTGATGAATCGGTTTATCGGATTGGCGAAAGAACGAACAGTTTGCCGGATCAATTGATGAACGGTTTTTTTTATTTTACTGGCAGATCGGCTGCAACACTACCTTCCATTTGTAAAAAACACGTATACAAATTCGGCATTTTTCCTTTCGGATGTGTCCGAAAAACGTCGTTTGGGAACCAGAAAAACGCCCCTTTGTGTCAGGTCATGATTCATGGGTCTGTTTATGTTTGAATTAAATCATGTTTTGATCCGATGCCGGAGAAGAGTATGACAGAAAATATAACGGTGACATTGACGCACAAAAATGATTATCGCTTCGAAGTGGATTTCAATGAATCGTTCAAGGGATTTGTTTCGGATATCGAAAAGCCGTCTGGAGGCAGTTGCGGACCAGCACAGACTCATATGCTTCTGGCTGCTGTTGCCAATTGCCTGTCGGTGAGTTTTTTGTATTCCCTGAACCGTTCCGGTATCGATGGGGGAAATATTGTGACGAAAGCGATGCTCGATATTTGCAAAAGAGATGGATTGTATCGTGTCGGCAAGATCAATGTCGCGATAACGACAGGAAAATCGGAAGAAGAAATGGACGGTCTCGATACTGTTTTGTCCGGATTCGAAAATATCAGTGCGATTTCAAGAAGTGTTCTTGAAGGGGTTCCGATCGAAACACATGTTTTTGACAGAAAAGGAATTCGCCTGAAATAAATTTTTGTATCGGCGTATTTATAAGGTATCCTTTTTAAAAGGACGGGAATTGTTTCGAAAAATTCTTCGTTGCCGTTTTCGGTTTCTTGTTTTTGATAGAAAAATAAGGAGATAAAAAGATGCAGATTGGACATATTTGCTCGAACAACGTAGTGACATGCATTTCGAATACGACAGTGCTGGAAGCTGCGCAGCTGATGCGCCGTAATCATGTGGGAACACTGATTGTCGTCGAGGAAGTCAATGGCATGCTGGTTCCGCAAGGTATCGTAACGGATCGCGATATAGTTGTGGTCGTTCTTGCCGAAGGTCTCGATCCAAAAAGCATCAAAGTCATCGATATCATGAAGGTCGAGCTGATGACGGCCGTTGAAACGGAAGATGTTTTTGAAACGGTAGAAAGAATGCGCTTCAAGGGTGTCCGCCGTATTCCAATTGTCGATAAAATGGGTGGACTTGTCGGTATTGTGAGTGTGGACGATATCTGGAAGTTCCTGTCCAAGGAAATCAATGAACTGGCTGATGTGACGACCCGCCAGCAGACGCGTGAAAAGGTTGCACGTCGTCGATAGCAGGGAATGTGATTCGCAAAAGGCTGCCGGATGGCAGCCTTTTTTTCATGGCGATTTGTTGAATGGGAACCTTATTTCAATTCAGGTGAAAACAGATCGTCAGGCCGATGTTTTGCAAGAAAGGTTTCGAGTTTGTCTGGCGGAAGAGGAGGGCTGCACAAATATCCCTGTATCTGGTCACAACCATGCCCGATCAGAAAATCCAGCTGTTCATGTGTTGCGACCCCCTCGGCAATCACTGGCATACCCAGGGAATGCGCCAGGGTGATGGTCGATTCGATGATGGATTTGATGCCTTTACTTTCAGTCAGGCCCGAGATAAACGAGCTGTCTATTTTCAGCAGGTCGATGGGAAGTGTCGAAAGATAACGTAGCGAGGAATATCCCGTACCGAAATCGTCGATTGAAATAGTCACGCCAAGATCACGCATTTCCATCAGGTGAGTCCTGACCTTGTCCATGTCTTCCATGAGGCTGCTTTCTGTAATTTCAAGTTCGTAAAGATGGGGTGAGAGCCCCATTTCAGTGACGATATGCAAAATGGATTGGGTCAGATCCGATGTATAAAGATCCTTGGATGAGACGTTCAGGGCGACAGGGATGAGGGGAATCTTCCTGCTGTTCCAGTCCACCAGTTGTCGTGTGATGGAAATCAGGGCGAATTCGGTTATCCGCTCGATCAGGCCGATTTCTTCAGCCACCGGGATGAAATTGGCTGCCGAGAGTATTCCTTCAGAAGGATGATCCCATCGCATCAGTGCCTCAAGACCGACGATTTCACCTGTCTTAAGAGAAAGACGTGGTTGATAATAGAGAATGAATTCATTTTTATCCAGTGCACGTCTGAGTTCCGATTCGATCATCAGCCGTTGCATGGGGGTGACGATCATGTCGGGATTATAGAATCGTACAATGCTGGAACGCCGTTTTCTGGCTTCGGTCAGGGCGACACCTGCATATTTCAGTAACGTGTTGGCGTCCGTGCTGTCGCGTGGATAGACACTGCCCCCTATGCTGACGCCGATTGAAATGTCGTGTCCGGACAGTTGCAATGGCTCGCAGACCATTTTCAAAAGACGCGCGGCGATAGCGATGATATCGGGAGCCTTCTCGATTTTTTCGAGCAGGACAACAAACTCATCGCCCCCGAGACGAACGACAGTGTCTGTTTCATCAATGCCGTGTATCAATCGTTTTGAAAAAACTTTCAGCAAGGCGTCCCCTGCATCGTGTCCCAGACTTTCATTGATGATTTTAAAACGGTTGATGTTGAAAATCAAAATGCCCAGCATTTTGCCGGATTGTCGGGTTCTTTCTATGGCACCGTCCAGAAAACTGTCGAGATAATTCCGCGTGGGCAGTGATGTGAGGGGATCGAAGAGGGAAATGTGCTGATCAGGCAGCGGTTTTCCTTCCGGATCGGTCAGGCGCGAAATGATCAGTGCAAAATCAGGATTGTTGTCTTTGTCGAGTATCAGCTTGACGGTGTTTTCCGTTTCCATGTACAGGCCGTTTTTATTCCTGAACTTGATTTCGACCTGAAACTGCCGCTGTGTATGCCACATGTCTTTCCATGTGTGCTGCGTATGAAAATAAGTATTCGGATTGATCAGGTCTTTGATGGTTTTCGGAAAGCGGCCCGGTTTATATCCCAACATTTCTTCAAAACAGGCATTGGCGAAAAGAATCCGTTCATCCTCGCTGATTTGCATGACTCCGACTGACAGGTTGTCCAGAATGGCTTTATAACGGTTACGGTGGTTCTTTTTTGTCAGTATGGATGCGGAAAAATCCGGATCGCACAGCTGATCGGCTGTGTCCGCACGCTTGATCATATGATGACTCCCTGTTTCTCGTGTGAAAAAAATAGTTCGGGCATATCGCAGTTTTTATGGGCCTGATATCGATGCCGCGGCAGGCGTGCACGTACTATACGGCAGTTTTTTTCACATAATTTTCGTTTGTGTCAAAAAGAATGTACAAATCGGTTCATGTATGGGCGACGGAATCCGGAAGAAGGAGGCTAGAAGGAAAGACCCAGGCTGGAGGGCTTGAATTGTTGAAGGAAAATGTCCAGTTCATGAGGCGACAATGGACGGCTGCAGAGGTATCCCTGTATCTGGTCGCAGCCGTGATTGACCAGGAACTCAAGATGTTCCTGAGTCGAGACACCTTCCGCGATGACTTGCATGTTCAGGGAATGAGCGAGGTTGATTGTGGTTTCGACAATGGAAGCCGTGTTATTGTTTACGCTAACATTGGCGATGAACGAACTGTCGATTTTCAGATAATCGACAGGAAGGGCCGACAAATAGCCGAGAGAAGAATAACCGGTTCCGAAGTCGTCGATGGAAACTGGAATTCCCATCTGGCGGATTTCAGTCAGAGTGGTACGGACTTTATGGAGGTCTTCGATCAGACCTGTTTCGGTGATTTCCAGTTCGAACAACCGCGCGGACAATCCTGTTTTGTCCAGCATGTCTTTCAGGGCATTTTTCAGGTCGGCACCATACAGTTCGGTTGAGGAAACGTTGATGGCAACCGGGATAAGCGGTTTGCGGCTTTTGCGCCATTTGACGAGTTGATTGGCAACTGTTTTCAGCATGAACTCGCCGATACGACGGATCAGTCCTATTCGTTCTGCCTGAAGAATGAAATCGGCGGCGGGAATCAGCCCTTTCTGGGGATGATTCCAGCGGATCAGCGCTTCCAGCCCAACGATCTTGCCTGTTGAAAGGGACAGGCGCGGCTGGTAATAGGCAAGAAATTCCTTTTTTTCCATTGCCCGCATGAGACTTGTTTCATTCAGAAGCTGATCGAGTACCGTAATGCTCATGTTGCGGTTGAAAAAACGGAATGCATTCATGCCGGTGTGTTTGGCTTCGATCATGGCAATATCCGCATATTTCAACAGGGCGTCTGTTTCTGTCGAATCACGTGGATAAACGCTGCAACCGATACTGGCTGAAATGGTAATGTCGTGCCCCGCCAGTTTCATTGGCCTTGAAATGGCGTACAGAAGATTGTGGGCAACCATATCGATGTTCTCCTCACTTGTGGCATTCTGGAGAATGACGACGAATTCATCGTTTCCCATCCGGATAACGATGTCCTCACGACGCAGAGAGGTTGTCAGGCGCATGGCAATCGATTTCAGCAGTTCGTCACCGACTTCATGACCCAGACTTTCGTTCACCTGTTTGAAACGGTTGACGTTCAGCAAAAGAACGGCAAAGTCCTGTCTGGTTTTGGAAGAACGTTCAATGGCATCGTTTAAAAGCAGATCGGCATAATTCCGGCTGGGAAGCGATGTCAGTTGATCGTACAGGAAAAGGTTGCGACGTTCTCCTGAAAAATCCTTGTCACTTGGAAAGGTGGCAATCAGGGCATAAGCCGGTTTGCCTTCGCTGTCGAGTATCAGGGAAATTTCATTATTGGTCAGCATGTAGGTTCCATCTTCACGTCGAAGTGGCAATTCGATATGAAAATGGGAAGTCGTGTACCAGAGTTCCTGCCAGGATCTGTCGGTATCCCTTGTTTTACGGTTCTTGGGATGAAGAAGGTCGTTAAAAGAAACAGGAAAAGATGCATCGGTATAGTCGAGTAGTTTTTTAATGGCATGATTGGCATACAGAATTCGCGTATCCTCGGCCACCTGCATGACACCTACCTGTATTTCATCAAGAATATTCCGGTAAGGTGTTCTTTCAGCTGAATAAAGCCTTTCCGGATTCGACGGTGTTTGCAAGGCACGCTCAAACGTACAGTACAATCCGGTAATTTTCCCGTTTTCATCACGGACGGGTACACAGTTGAAAACGGATTTGTCCGGTCGTTTGCCGGACTTTCGCAAAGCCGAAAGTGATAATTCTTCCGTTGCCGATTCCTGGCCATTCCATGCCGATTCGACTGCCGGTGATATGTTTGCCCATAAAGGAGCAAGCAATTCCTTCATGGATTGTTGCGGCTGGCCATGACGGCGGTCGACCAGTCCGGCAAAGGCCTCGTTGTAAAAGGAGATCAGATCCTTACCCCAGGCGATGCACACGGGTTCATTTGAATGCTGCGCAATTGAAACAAGGTTTTTCAACAGCCAGTGTTGATTTGGTTCGATGCCGTGCGGTCTTTGCGAAGGGAGTGCCTGATCGATCCTTTCTTTTTCACTGGAAGGATCCTTTCCACAAGCCTGTTTGTCATGTTGGTTGGGCATGCTTCATCCTGAAAACAGTTTTTCCCCTGATAAATAATGAATGGGTTCAAAAAATGAAGGAAAGAAAATAAAACGATGTTTCCGGAAAACGAAAATTTTTATCCGGATCTGTTGAGGGTATCATTCTGGCCGGAGTTTGCCTGATTTTTCTTTCTGCTCTATTTGAATGCCTGTAAGTTTATTCGATATGGTGCAGGATATGTGCATTAATTTTCCTGAATCAACTTGCATGTGCCCGCAATCCGGTCTTTACGACATGATTTTTCCAGTGAAAAACAGCAAGTGAACGTAATGGCATAAACGTTTCATTTGTTTGTCTTTCGAAAACAGGAATAAAATTGGTGCAGCCGGACAGATAATGTCCGGCTGCATGTGGTCAGGTGTCAGGATGAAACGTCAGGCGTAATTGTTTTTCCATTCGCGCATGGCGGCAAAAGCATGGACGGGATCGTGGTCTTTCAGTTTGCCAAGTGATTCAAGACGTTTCATGATCTCTTCCCGGTCCGCTCTCAAAAACGGGTTGGTCGCTTTTTCGAGACCGATAGTGGAGGGAAGTGTCGGCTGGCGACGATTGCGTTTGGCGACGTCTTCCTTGATCCGGTCAGCCAGTGCGTTGCTGTCGGGTTCGATTTCGCGTGCAAATTTCAGATTGGACAGGGTATATTCATGCCCGGCAAATACTTCGACGTCATCCGGCAACGCTGCCAGCTTGGAAAGCGATGCGAACATCTGTTCGGGCGTGCCCTCGAACATACGGCCACAACCTGCACCGAATAGCATGTCTCCGCAAAAGAGCCATTTCTCTTTCCTGGCATAATAGGCGATGTGGCCTTTTGTATGGCCAGGTATGTCCAGTACGGAAAGCTGCAAATTGTCCATTTCCGGGATCGTGACGATATCGCCTTCCTGTACCGGTTGTGTGACGGATTCGACCGGGTCGAAACGGGGACCGTAAACGGGAACGGGATATTCCTGAAGCAGGCGACCGACTCCGCCGATATGGTCTTCATGGCGATGAGTCAGTACAATGGCACACAGTTTAAGGGAACGTTTTTGTAAAGCTGCCAGTACGGGGCCTGCATCACCGGGATCGACGATGACTGCTTCTTTCCGGTTATCGATCATCCAGATATAGTTGTCATTGAATGCAGGAATGGGACTGACCTGAAGGGTTTGAGCGGTCGAAGATGGCATAGTGTCTCCAGCGGCGAAAAAAATTCATTATAACCAGAGATTCTGGTGAATGTTTGAGATTGACGGATGATGTGTGAAAAAATGAACGAAGTTGAAATTTATACGGATGGCGCGTGTCGCGGAAATCCCGGGCCGGGAGGATGGGGTGTATGGATGATTGCGGGCGATCATGAAAAGGAATTGTTCGGCGGGGATGCCGATACGACGAACAACCGCATGGAACTGATGGCGGTTATCGAGGCGTTGAGGGCGTTGAAAAGACCTTGCAAGGTGATTTTGCATACCGATAGCCAGTATGTCCAGAAGGGTATATCGGAATGGATTCATAAATGGAAAGCCAGAGGCTGGAGAACGGCGGACAAAAAGCTGGTGAAAAACGTCGATCTGTGGATGGAACTGGATCAGGCGAGAGCGCAGCATGACATCGACTGGCGCTGGATCAAGGGGCACGCGGGGCATGAAGGGAATGAGAAGGCGGATCAGCTGGCAAACAAGGGGGTTGATTCGGTTTTGTAAATTTTTTTCATCAAGGGGATTCGACATGCAAAAGATCAAATGGCTAGTTGCCGCATTCGCGTTTTTCAGCATCCCGGGCACTGTGCCGGCACAGGCAAGCGGACCGGATATATATGGATTCAGAGTGGAAAAAATCAGCAAGGACGACGATGCCTATCGTCAGGGCAATCTCTACCTGCTGACGGGGCCCGATGGCAAGGAACAGTACATTATCGTTCGGGATATCAGCGGAGCGGTTGCCATCATCAGGCGCGATCCCGTTAAAAAGTAAAATTCATTCAAACGGCTATAGCCTGATTCAGGAAAGGCTGTGTATGTTAAAGGCATGTTGCACTGATTTTGTGCGCCGTGCCTTTTTATCGTGCATGGCAGCTTGTCAGGAAGAAAGCAGGTTTTCCAGTTCGTCCTGTTTTTCCAGCCATTCTTCTTCAAAAGCGGCCAGCAGTTTCACGCACTCAACCTGATCGGCCAGAAGTTTTTTCAATTGGTCCTTATTGGCCTGTTCGTAAATGGCCGGATCAGCCAGCTGGCTGTCGAGGGCGGATTTCCTGTCGTTCAGTTTGCCGATTTCGTTTTCCAGCCAGTTCAGGCGTTTCTCCAGTGGTTTCTTCAACGCCGACAGGCGTTGCCGTTCTTCCGCTTCCAGCCTTTTTTGTTCTTTGCGCTCGACTGCAGGTTTTGCCGGTATATCTGCCGGTGCATCGTTATGGTGCGTGCTGTCTTTTTCGAGATGGATTTTGAAGAGCCAGTCCCGGTAGTCGTCCAGATCGCCGTCGAATTCTTTCAGTTTTCCGTCGGAAACGATGTAGAACCGGTCGGTCGTCGCCCTCAGAAGATGGCGATCATGCGAAACGAGCAGAAGCGTGCCTTCATACTGGGCAAGCGCTTCGGTCAGGGCTTCCCGCATGTCGAGGTCGAGATGGTTGGTTGGTTCGTCCAGAAGCAACAGGTTCGGACGTTCCCAGACGATCAGGGCGAGTGCCAGCCGCGCTTTTTCGCCACCGGAGAAAGGCGCGACAGGGCTGGTTGCCATGTCGCCGTGGAAGTTGAAACTGCCCAGAAAATTACGCAATTCCTGTTCACGAGTGTCGGGCGCAATTTTCATCAGGTGCCAGAGAGGCGATTCCTCGTTTCGCAGCATTTCGACCTGGTGCTGGGCGAAATAGCCGATTTTCAGGCCTTTGCCGGTTGTGTATTTCCCGGATAAAGGTTCCAGTTCGGCCGCCAGGGTTTTGATGAAAGTCGATTTGCCTGCTCCGTTGACACCCAATAGCCCGATTCGCTCGCCGGTCTGGAGGGAAAACTGGATATCCTTGACGATCGGTGTTGTCGCAACGATATCGCCATTGGCGTCCTTATCAGTATATCCTGCGGTGAGCCCGTTCATGACCAGCAATGGATTCGGAGAGGATTCCGGTTCGAAAAATTCGAAGGAAAACTCGGCGGCAGCGCGCAATGGCACCAGTTCTTCCATTTTTTGCAGTACCTTGAGACGACTCTGTGCCTGGCGTGCCTTGCTCGCCTTGTACTGGAAACGGCTGATGTAGGATTGCAGATGCGCCCGACGCCTGGCCTGTTTTTCGATCATGCCTTGCATCAGCGTCATCTGCTCGGCGCGCTGGCGCTCGAAAGCGGAATAGTTGCCTGCATAACGTTTCAGCTTGCCGTCGTCAATGTGCAGGATGACGTTGGCGATACCGTCGAGAAAATCGCGGTCATGCGAAATAATGATCAGTGTGCCGCTATAGCGTTTAAGCCAGTCTTCCAGCCAGAGGATGGCGTCCAGATCCAGATGGTTAGTCGGTTCGTCCAGCAAGAGCAGATCGGACGGACACATCAGGGCTTGTGCCAGATTCAGGCGCATGCGCCAGCCGCCGGAAAAGGTCGAGACATTGCGCTGCATCTGGTCCATTGAAAAGCCAAGGCCCAGCAAAAGCTGTTCGGCACGGGATTTGACGGTGTAGGCACCGGCATCGGCCAGTGCCGTGTGCAGTTCGGCAATACGCATGCCCGCAGCGGTATCCTGCTGTCTGGCTTCGAGTTCAGACAGCTCGGTTTCCAGTGTCCGTAAATGAATATCGCCATCGATAGCGTACTCAATCGCCGGTCTTTCCAGTGCAGGCGTTTCCTGCGCGACGTGCGAGATTCGCCATGAGGACGGAAAATCGATATCGCCGCCGTCAACGTGCAGTTCGCCCGTCAGGAGGGCAAAAAGGCTCGTTTTTCCTGCGCCATTCGGGCCGACCAGACCGATTTTTTCACCGGGGTTCAGGGTCGCATCCGCTTTTTCAAACAGCGGCTTGGTGCCGCGCATGAGGGAGAATTGCTGAAAACGGATCATGCTTTGCCAAGACCCTTCAATTGCTTGGCTGTCAGCAGGAAAACGCGGTCGTCCCCTCCCGAAGTGGACAGCCAGGTCAGTTCCAGTTCAGGGAAAGCGGCAATCGCGTTTTCGGCCTCGTTACCGATTTCGACGATCAACAGGCCGTCGTCGGTCAGTTTTTCGCCTGCTGTCCTGACAATGCGACGTACGATGTCCATGCCGTCGAAACCGCCTGCCAGTGCCATTTGCGGTTCATGCATGTATTCGGGCGGCAAGTCATCCATTGAAGACTGGTTGACGTAAGGCGGGTTGGTGACGATCAACTGGTACTGCTTGTCGGGGATACCGTCGTACAGGTCTGCGTGATGAAGTTTGACCCGGTCTTTCAACTGGTAATTATTGATGTTCGTTTGTGCGATACCGAGTGCGGTCGGCGACAGTTCGACGGCATCGACGGTAGCGTTTTCGAACATGTCGGCCAACATGATCGCCAGACAGCCGGAACCGGTACACAGCTCCAGAATGTCGGTGATATTTTCCGGTTCCATGACCCAGGGAGAAAACTGTTCGACGATCAGTTCGGCCAGAAAGGAACGGGGAATGATGACGCCTTTCTCGACGTAAAAGGAATAGCCCTGTAAAAATGCTTCATTGGTCAGGTAAGCGGCGGGAATGCGCTCATCTGCCCGGCGGTCGATTATGTTGACGACGTTTTCGATTTCTTCCGGCAGCAGTTTTGCATCGAGGAAGGGTTCGAGTTCATCCAGCGGAAGCGACAGGGTGTGCAGGATGAGGAAAACGGCTTCATCCCATGCATTTGCGCTGCCATGCCCGAAGAAAAGCTTTTCACGGTTGAATCGGGTAATGGCATAGCGCAGCAGGTCGCGCACGGTGGAAAACGCGCTGGCGTGTGGTGTATTCATGGTGTCGGTCAATTCATGAAACAAGGGTCCGGTTGCGACCGGACCCTTAAGGGTAATCGGAATGTTCGCCAGTATAACCGGTGTGACCGGCTAAAAACAGCGCATTGAAGAACATTCCCGCATTTTAGAGGAAGAGTTTTTCCAGTGTTCGGCGATAGATATCGGTCAGTGGCTGGATGTCAGAAACCAGTACGTTTTCATCGATCTGGTGAATGCTTTCCGTCACCGGGCCGAATTCGACGACTTGGGGGCAGATGCGGGCGATAAAACGTCCGTCGGATGTTCCTCCGCTCGTGGACAGTTCCGGGGTAATGCCGGTTTTCTCCTTTATGGCTTCAGACAAGGCGTCGCAGAGCGAACCGCGAGGTGTCAGGAAGGGCACACCGGAATAATTCCAGTCAAGCCGGTAATTAAGGCCATGTTTGTCGAGAATGCCACAGACGCGTTCTTTCAGGTTATCAACTGTGCTGGCAGTACAAAACCGGAAGTTGAATTCGACGAACAGTTCGCCCGGAATGACATTGTTGGCGCCCGTTCCGGCATGGATATTGGAAATCTGCCATGTCGTGGGTTCATAGTATTCATTGCCGTTGTCCCAAACGGTAGCCGACAGTTCAGCGATCGCCGGAGCCGCCAGATGAATCGGGTTTGCTGCACGTTTGGGATAGGCGATGTGCCCCTGTTTGCCGATAACGGTCAGTTTCCCGCATAGAGAACCGCGGCGCCCGTTTTTGATCGTATCGCCCAGTGTTTTGAGCGAACTCGGTTCGCCGACGATACAGTAATCGGGATGGATACCGCGTTCGTCGAGCCGTTTGACGACGACATCGGTACCGTCCACGGCGATGCCTTCTTCGTCGCTTGTGAAGATGAAGCCGATGGAGCCTTTGTAATCAGGATGTGACGTGATGAAATCCCTGGCGGCGATGACCATTGCAGCGTCCGAGGTTTTCATGTCGGATGCACCACGTCCGTAGAGACGGCCGTCCCGTACTGTCGGCGTGAACGGATCGGAGCCCCATTTTTCGACCGGGCCGGTCGGCACAACATCGGTATGGCCTGCGAATACAAGCAGGGGGCCACTGTTGCCATGACGTGCCCAGAGATTGGTGACGCCATTGCTGACGATGGTTTCACATTCGAACCCCAGCGGTTTCAACTGGTCGATGATCAGTTTCTGGCAGTTTTTGTCGTCCGGAGTGATGGATGGCTCGGCAATCAGTGCGCTGGCCAGTTCGAAAGTCGAATTCATGACGTCTCCTTTCCTTGTCGCTCAGTTATCCCGTAACAGGTCGTTGATCGCGGTTTTGGCACGCGTCTGGGCGTTCACGCGCTTGACGATTACTGCACAGTATAAACTGTATTTTCCACTTGGATCGGGGATATTTCCCGGAACGACGACAGAACCGGAGGGAACGCGGCCATACAGGATTCGGTCGTTTTCGCGGTCATATATGCGGGTGGACTGTCCGATATAAACACCCATCGAGATAACACTGTTTTCCTCGACGATGACGCCTTCGACGATTTCCGAGCGGGCACCGATAAAGCAGTTGTCCTCGATGATGGTCGGGTTGGCCTGCATGGGTTCCAGTACGCCGCCGATGCCGACGCCACCGGAGAGGTGGACGTGTTTGCCGATCTGTGCACAGGAACCGACGGTCGCCCAGGTATCGATCATGGTGCCTTCCCCAACGTAAGCGCCGATATTGACGAAGGAGGGCATCATGACGACATTTTTGCCGATATAGCTGCCCAGACGGGCGACGGCAGGCGGGACGACACGAAACCCGGCTTTGGCAAAGTCTTCCTGCGTGTAATTGGCGAACTTGCTGGTGACCTTGTCATAAAAATGGAGTGCGGGCGAGCCGTCTTTTCCGACCGGCATCGCAAAGTTTTCCTGAAGGCGGAAGGAGAGTAAAACCGCTTTTTTGGTCCACTGATTGACGATCCATTCGCCATTCTTTTTTTCCGCAACGCGAAGTTGTCCGCAATCAAGCTGCCGGATCACTTCGGCAATCGCCGCACGGAGAATGGGAGAGGCGTCGCCCGCGGCAAAACTGTCCCGGTTTTCCCAGGCTTCTTCGATGATTTGTTTGAGTTGTTCTTCCTGTGACATGGTGTTTTCCTGTTTGTCGTTTTTTCAGTATGTTTTTACAGTTCGCGTCTTTGGGTTTTGACGAATTCGACAATACGCAAGATGCCCTCCAGACATTCGGCTTGTTGGGCAACCAGCGCAATGCGAATCCGGTTTTTGCCGGGATTGATGCCGTTTGCATCGCGGGCGAGATAGCTGCCGGGCAGGACGGTGACGTTGAATTTTTCGTACAGTTTTCGGGCAAATTCGGTATCCGACAAACCGGTTCGTTCAAATACTTCAGCCCAGAGGTAAAAACTGGCGTCCGGCATCGATACGTTCAATGCCTGCTGCAAGACAGGCACGGCTTCCCGGAATTTGGCGATGTATTTGGCCCGGTTTTCTTC
>CDZQ01047509.1_pt1 | contig 24132 bp, 20 predicted proteins | sample 554831 | NCBI WGS metagenome assembly CDZQ01 (sample SAMEA3182112, study PRJEB8094) | gut metagenome | biome: human; feature: gut; material: Stool; isolation source: human stools | place: Canada | collected 2013-05-06 | reverse complement strand
TTTATGAAGCTGCTGATCGAGCAGAACGAGGACGGCGGCAAACGCCGGAACGCTGCCAAGAAAAAGGAACTGGAAGCTGCTGAAAAGCGTATCGGTGAGCTTTCTGCCATTTTCAAGCGGCTGTATGAGGACAGCGTAAGCGGGCGCATTTCTGACGAGCGTTTCACGGAGCTTTCGGCAGACTATGAAGCCGAACAGCAGGAATTGAAAGAGCGTGTTGCCAGAATACAGGCAGAGCTTTCCAAAGCACAGGAAGCCACCGTAAACGCAGAAAAGTTTATGAACATTGTCCGCAAGCACATGAACTTTGAAGAACTGACCCACACCCTCCTGCGTGAGTTTGTAGAGAAAATCGTTGTGCATGAGTGCAGCTACGATGAAAACGGCACACGCAGGCAGGACATTGAGATTTACTATTCTTTCGTTGGCAAGGTGGACTTGCCCGAATGACCGCCCGCCCTATCCGATACCAAAGGCAAGTATCGGATAGGAACGGCAAAAATTTTTTACACTTCTATCGCTTCTTTATCACACATAAGCAAAGGCCTGGGGCTTGTCATCATTATACACGAGCTGGCGGCCCGGCGCAATCCATTTGTTTAAACCAGACAAATTGGCCAGGACAGACAAAATTGCTCCGCAGGCTGTCTGTGAAAGACAACGACAAGGGGCCTTCTCTCTTTTATACTAAATTTATCAATTTTGATTTATCAATTTTGGAACAGAAAAGAGTGATGACATGAACTGGAATACAGGTTCGCTGGAAGAACAGGTGGGGCGCTGGGAGGATCAGCGGGATATCAAGAATCTCATGGGCATCTATGTCAACCATATTATCATGAATATGGATGCCGAAATTTTCGATGCCCTGTGGTCATCCAGAGACGACGTGTGCTACGGCGACAACGACGGCTGGTATGTGGGTCCAGATGCGGTGCGCGGCTATTATCAAGCCGTCCGCGCCCGCAACGCCTTGGTGGCGGAGCTGCTGCAAAGAAAGTTCCCCCAGGAGATCGGCCAGAGGACGGCGGAGGAAAACTTTGGCATCGGCACCTTCCGGGATTTCCCCGTGGCCTGCCCGGTGATCGAGGTGGCCGGGGACGGCCAGACCGCCAAGGGCCTGTGGTACTGCTGGGGCAGCCAGGCCCAGGTGCTCTCCTGCGGCCCCACCGCCAGCTGGACCTGGGGCTATTACGCCGCAGACTTTGTCCGGGAGGGGAATGGTTGGAAGCTCTGGCACCTGCAGATCACCAACGACGTGGACGCCCGCTGCGGCACCGACTGGGGACAGCCTGCCCAGCCGCTGCCCGAACTGCCGGAGTTCGCCCCTCTAAAAGACTTTGCCATGCCGGCCTACTCCATGGCCCGACCCAACCGGGTGCAGTACAGCGGCCGGCGGCCGCTGACCGGATCGCCCCGGATTCCGGAGCCCTACCACACGTTTGCCGACACCTTCAGCTACGGTGTCTGAGAGGAGGTACATAGATGGAACGGAATGAACTGGCCCTGGAACAAGAAATGCGCCGTGTCTGGGATGTGGAGCAGGTCAAGCAGCTGATGCACAAGCGGGTGTTCCTCCAGGCCTGGGACCGCCGACAGGAGGAGCTGGACACCCTGTGGGTGACGGAGCCCGAGCGGAAAAAGACCGCCTCCTACGGCTCCAACTGGGGCTACTACGTGGGTATGGAGGCCATCCGGGGCTACTATGTAGACGCCCACCAGGCCCATCTGGAGGAACAGCGCGCCGCCAATGGGGCAGAGGAGCTGAACCTAGGCAATATGTATGCCCATCCCCTGACCACCGGGCTGGTAGAGGTGGCGCGGGACGGGCAGACCGCTAAGGGCCTGTGGTACTCCATCGGCAACGAGGCCATGGCTCGGCCCGATGGCACCGCCCATGTTCAGTGGATGCTGGGCAAAGTGGCGGCGGATTTTGTCCGAGAAGCGGACGGCTGGAAGCTTTGGCACATCGTGGTATCCACCGACGTGGACTGCCAGGCGGGCCACGACTACGGCGAGTACCCGGTGTATGAGGACTGGTCCGCCGAGTCCCGGAACCCGGTGCGCCGGGAGTTTGGCCGGCCTACCGTGGAGAGGCTCACCCACGACGTGACCTTTAACTGGTGGGATGACTATCCCCCCATGCCCCCAAAGAACTATGAGACATGGAGCGACGACATCAGCTACGGCCCCGAGGGCTACCGGCCCCCGGCCGTCGTCGGCATGAGAGCCGGAGAAGGGAGGAACTGGAGATGAAAACACATTTGAGCCTGGAGCGGCGGATCCATAACGCGGCGCTGAGCCAGGAGGCGGAAAACGTCAAGGCCCGGCACCAGTATCTCCACGCCCGTTGCGACGGAGCCACGGAGTATGACCAGCTATGGGTGCATACAGAGGACTGTGGCTGGGGCCACTTCTTCGGTTGCATGGTGGGCTTTGACCAAGTCTGGCACGGGAACATCACCGACTATGAGCGTATGGGGATGGAGCGGTGGATGCAGATGATCGACCTCTACCCGGAGATCGCCGGGAAGGATTTCCGGCCCCTGATGGAGTGCTCTGTTCACACCCTGACCTGCGATGTGATTGAGGTGGCCGACGACGGCAGGAGCGTCCGGGGCTCCTTCGTCACCCCTGGTGCCATCCACTCCACACTGGACCCCGACGGGGCCAAGTGGTGCCATATCATGTGGGAGCGGTACGGGTCCGACTTCGTGATCGATGAGACAGACGGACGGCTGAAGTACCTCAACGAGCAGGTGTGCCCCGATATCATGTCCGACTTGGACTACCGGGACTGGGCTGCCGAAGAATACGCCCGCCGTACGGATCCCGACGCGCCCCCGCCCCCTCCGGTCACCGCCGGGATGCCCGCTGTGACCTATCCCGGTCCATGGCACAGGCCGTACAGCCTGCTCCAGCCGCCTCAGCGGGACGTGATGTGGCCGGAGCCCTACGAGACGCTGGACCAGGACCACCGCTATAACGATCCCCGCATCCCGGAACACCAGCCGGGCCGGTGATGCCCCAGGAAAAGGAGATAATGATGAACACTAAGTATCCCAAGCTGCTCCGTCCAATCACCCTGGCGGGGCTGACGCTGAAAAACCGCATCTTCTCTGCACCCACCTCGCTGTCAGAGCTGGGGCCGGACACCAAGTATACTCGGGAAGGCATCGAGTATTACAAGCTTCGGGCCGCCGGCGGGGCGGCGGTGGTCTGTGTGGGCGAGGTCATTGTAGATCTTCAAAACGGTAAGTCCCACCCGGAGCAGATCGGCATTGACGACCCCAAAAACGCCAGCAGCTTCTGCAAGCTGGTGGATGCCATCCACTCCCAAGGCGCGGCGGCCTCCGCTGAACTGGACCACGGTGGAGCCTTATGTGCACCGGAATTTCTGGGCAAAACTCCCGCCGGGCCCTCGGCCTATGTGGACGACTGGGGAGACGAGGTCCGGGCCATGAGCGAGGAGGAGATCGTCCACGCGGCCAAAATGTTCGGCCAGGCCGCGGCGAATGCCAAGCACTACGGTTTTGACATGGTCACCGTCCACGCCGGTCACGGCTGGCTTATCCACCAGTTTTTGAGCCCCCTGACCAACTTCCGCCAAGACCACTGGGGGGGAACGCCGGAGAAACGGCTGAATTTCCTGCTGCTGTGCATCGACGAGATCCGCGCCGCAGTGGGCAAGAATTTTCCCATCGAAGTGCGCATCTCCGGCAGCGAGCGCACGGAGGGAGGCTACGGCCTGGACTACGGCATCCAGATCGCCAAGGCCCTGGACGGCAAGGTGGAACTCATTCACGTCTCAGCCGGCACTCAGCAGGTGGAGTACTCCTGTGTGAAGATGCACCCCGGCCCCTTCGAGCACGACATGGAGAACCGGAATCTGGCTGCGGAGATCAAAAAACACGTCAAGACCCCGGTGTGCTCCGTGGGCGCTTACAACTTCCCGGAGCAGATGGAGGACGCCATCGCCAGCGGCGACGCGGACTGTATCGCCATCGGCCGGGGCCTGGTAGCCGATCCCTTTCTGCCCAAGAAAATCATAGAGGGGCGGGAGGATGAGATCACGCCCTGCCTGCGCTGCTCGGACTGTATGAGCTCCATGATCGCCTTCCGGGGAATGCGGTGCGCGGTCAACCCCATCATCGGCCGGGAGTGCGACTTTTTCCACCCCCTGCCCGTCAATCGCCGGCGGAGGATTCTCATTGCCGGGGGCGGCCCGGCGGGAATGGAGGCGGCCCTCATTGCGGCGGAGAAGGGCCACAGCGTGGTGCTGTGCGAGGCGCGGGATAAGCTGGGCGGCGCGCTGAAGTTCGCCGATAATGGCGCCCCCAACAAGCTGACCATGAAACGCTATCGGGACAGCCAAATCCGCAAGGTGCTGGCTCATCCGGAGATCGAAGTACGGCTGAATACCACGGTGGACGCATCCGTCGTAGATGAGGTCAGGCCTGACGTGCTCATTGCCGCAGTGGGCGGCCGGCCGGTGACGCCCCCCATCCCCGGCGTGGAGGGGGACAACGTGTTCTTCGGCGCGGATCTGATGCCGGATACTCCCCTGGGCAAGCGTGTGGTGGTCATCGGCGGGGGGATGATCGGCTGCGAGGAGAGCGTCTACCTCAGCGACCTGGGCCATGAGGTCACCATCGTGGAGCTCCAGGACGACATTGCCGCCGACTGCCTGAAGTACCCCTTCCTGTGGCTCCACCACGAGGTGGAGGCCCGGGCCATCCGGGTGCTCACCAGCGCCAGCTGCACGGCCATCACCGGGGGCAGCGTGACGGTGAAGCACCTGGACAGCGGCACGGAGGAGACCTTCCCCTGCGACAGCGTGGTGCTGGCCGCCGGGATGCGCTCCCGCAGCGACGAGGTGGAGGCCCTGCGCCCCCTGTGCGCCACCTTCTATGTGGTGGGCGACGCACGCCAGGCCAAAAACGTCATGATGGCGGTCCGGGACGGATATGACGCTGTGGTGGACCTGGGGCTGTAAACCCGCACCATCATCGCCATAAAGTCCATAGGAAAGAAAGGTGGTATGAAATATGCAAGAAAAAACGATTTCCAACGGCGTCTGGGTGGTCAAGGAAAGCCAGGCGCTGTCCCGCCTGGCCATCGCCGAAGGAGCTTCCATTGCCGCCCCGGAGGGAAAGTACCTGACCCTGACGGTGAACGGCTTGACTTGTACACCCAGGCCCGGAACCTATGAGGGAGACGTGTACCTGACCGTATCAGATAACTTCACCCGCACGTCCCTCCGGTTCGGAGAAGAGACAGTGAGCAATTTCCATGCCGCCGTGATCGTGGATGACGGACGAATTGTGGAGAGCAGCTCCGTCCTGGCGGCCCTTCAAGGAGGACAATTCAGCGATAAGAAAGCCCAAGGGGTCCGTATCGAGTCCAGAGAGTGGGATTTTAACGGCTTTTACATCACTGGCGATTCCCAATATGAGATCTCCGACACCGTCATCGACCTGGAAGGGGACGGAACGGACGATTTTGTAGGTATGGGCGCGGCCATCGCCGCGGCGGGAAACACGGAGGTGATCATCCGCAACACGGAGATCCATACCAAGGGGATCGGCCGGGGAACGCTGTTCGTGGGGGAAAATGCCAGAGTGACCATGGACGACTGCCAATTCCATGCCTGGGCTGATGAGCCGACTTCCGAGGAGATGGAGGCGGGCCGGGCCATGGAGCGGATGATGGAGCCGCCTTGGGCTATCGGATTGCGGGGGAATGTTCGTACCCTGAACCTGGCGGGTAACGGGGTATTGACTATGAACCGCTGTCATTGCACCTCCAACCGCTGGGGCGTGCTGTCCATCGACGGAGCGCGGCTCAACCGCATGTATGTGAACGACTCCCTGGTGGAAATCACTGGAGACAACGGCTATGGCTGCTTCTGTATTGCAGACGACATCATGTTCGACTATGATTCCATCGACGAGCCGGGCTGCCTGAATGTGATCGACCACTCCACCTTCAACGTGGCCTACACCGGGGCGCTGATGAGCCTGGGCAACGGCTGTGTGGAGTTCAAAAACGGAGCGGTGGTCAACTCCAAGCGGTTTGGTGTGTTTTGTCATCGGCACAACGGCGGCTGGCTGAAAATAAACTCCGGCGCGCAGTTTCACACAGATGCCTCCTGTATGGTGGTCAAAGGCTCCAACCTGCACATCGAGCTGGACGAGGCGGTGATGGAGGCAAAGAATGGCACCATTCTTCAACTCATGGACAACGACGATGTGGGTATGTGTGACGACCCCTTCCTCATCCCCGTGGGCGAGGTGGACGTGCGGGACGACCGGGACCTGGCCACGGCCATCCCGGACGAGGATATTTTCGTGAAGATCGCCCATATGGAGGTTACCGGGGATTTTCTCAACTCCACCACAAATTTCCGGGCCTGCAACCGCCGCCAGCCCAAACCAGCGGACTGCCCGCCGCCACCGCCGCCTCCTCCTGGCGCCGAAAAACTGCGGGGTTTCCTCGGTGATGCGCTCATGGGAGCCAAAAACCTGGACATCTACATCGAAAACGCCACCGTGAACGGCGTGATCTCAGCGGCCAACGCCTTTTACAAGGACGGCCTGACCCAGATCACCAAGAACAACTGCCAGGAACTGTCCAACATCACCCAGATCCCCGCCCCTCCCGTCAACAACGGGGTCATCGTCACCGTGGCCGACGGCGGCGTGTGGAACGTCACCGGAGACTGCTATCTGACCAAACTGACCATCGCCAAGGGGGGCAGGATGACGGGTATCCAAGGGAAAAAGCTGACCATGACGGTGGATGGTACGGAAAGGGGGGTGGAACCCGGCGAATACACAGGACTCATTCAGCTGACCATCGCGTAAACGAATCAAAAAAAGAGAGGAAGCGTTTTGTTATGACAAGCGTAGCAGTCTCCGCGATCCTGTTTATTCTGTCCTTCGTTGTTCTGATGGTTCTCGTGATGAAGGGGGTCAACCTGATTCCCGCCGCCATCATCGGCAGCCTCATTCTCTCCTTCGCTGTGGAAGGCGGCCCCGTCAACGCGCTACTGACCCTGTTCTCCGGCGGAGCGGGCGGCTATTGTACCAACCTATTTATCGCCTTCATGTTCGGCGGCATGTTCAGCGCCTGTATGATCGGTACCGGCTCCGACGTGGTGCTGGGCCGCATGCTCATTAACAAATTTGGCACTAACTTTGCCGTGTTCAGCTTGGCTATCTTCGTGGCCATCTGCGGCTTTGTGGGCATCCAGTCCTGGCCCTTCCTGGCGGCCGTGTTCGCCTTCTCCCTGATGAAGGCCGCCGACCTGCCCCTGAACGTGGCCTGCGTGGTGATGGTGGGCATCAACTCCGCCTTCTCCTTCATGATGCCTGGTTCTCCCACCATCCCGAACCTCATCGCCTCCCAGGCCTATGGTACCACCATGTACTCCGGTGCCGCCGTCGGCGTGGTGATGTGCGTGGTGCAGGTGGCGCTGGTTCTACTCTATGTAGAATTCCTAATGGTGCGCAAGTATCGCAAGCTGGGCATCGGTTACAAGCCTTCCCCTGCCGAAGCGGGAATGCGGGCGGATGCGGCCGATCTCGCTGAGGATCAAATGCCCTCCTTTGTAGAGGCTATCATCCCCCTGCTGGTGGTAGTGATCGTCTGCCCTGTGCTTCAGTTCGGCTTTCAGATTGAGTCCACTCCCGCCACCGTCATCGCCCAGATTGCTGCCATTGTGGTCTGCCTGCTGCTGAACATCCGGCGGGGCTTCCACAAGCGTCTGGCCAAGACCCTGACCAATGGCTGTGTTCAGACGGCGGTACCCCTGTTGATGGTGTGTGCCATCGTGGGCTACTCCACTCTGATCTCCAATACAGCCTTCTTCAATGCCGCTATGGATGCCATTGGCAGCATGAACGTCAGCCCCTATGTGATGGTGGTCATCGGCACGGCCCTGTTCGCCGCGCTGAGCGCCGACTCTATGGGCGGCATCTCCGGCGCGGTGGGCACCGTTGGCGCCAAGGCCATCGCCGCCGGCGCCAACGCGGGGCTGGTCCACCGCCTGACCCTGGCCGCCGCCACCACCTTTGACTCCATGCCCTTTTCCAGTATGCTCAATGTCTCCATGAGCTTCCTGGGCCTGAGCCACAAGGACGTGTACAAGCAGATCGTGGTGGTGCAGATCGGCGCTACCTCGGCCGCCACCATTGTGGGCATGGTCATTGCAATGATCCTTGGCTGAATCCTGTCAGGAAGCAGTTGTGTTTCCTTTTCTGCACGCAAGGGGCGGCAGCACAGAACCGTGCTGCCGCCCCTTGGCGGTTTTGGTAATCCGGAAGGTGGCCCGGGCGTAATGTTAACGGGACTGGGAAAGCAAGGTGGCTGCGTGGCTGCCAGCCAGAAAGCCGCTGGCAAAGGCCCAGGCCAGGTCGTTGATGATCTGCACTTTTACTCCGCCTTGATTGAGAAAGCGTCCTGAGGCAAAGTCTCCGGTGACATAGAGATTTTCCATGGCCGTGCCGTCCGGGCGCAGAGCGCGGCAGCACGGGTCCACTGGCACGCCGCCAAAGGCGCCGTCCGTAGCCATGGAGCACCGCAAGGCGTAATAGGGGGCGCGGCAGAGGGGAACCAGTTCTTCGCCCTGTTTGCAGAAGTCCGTGTCCCATCCCCGGGCGCACATGGCGTTGTAGTGCGAAACTGTCCCGGCAAGAGACTGGGGATCTACCCCCATTTTGCCGGCCAGCGCCTCCACCGAGTCCGCCTGGTAGAGGGCAAAAGGGTATTCCTTCGCTGCGGCGTCCATATCTGCTTTCCAGTCCTTGGGGAATTCCACGCCGCCGAAGATGCCCCGCTGACCGCCGCCTTTGGCCCGTTCAACCGCGTGCGCAATGCAGTTGGCGTCAAACAGGGTGAAGGATATTCCGCCCGGCTGCTCCCGCAGTGAGATGGCCGTGTCAAAAAAGCCTTTGCGGGGGCCGGTCTGCTCGTTGATCCACCGTTTCCCGTTCTGATTGACAAAGATGACCGAGGGGTCAAACAGCATGGCTCCCAGCGTCTGATAGGGCGTACCGTCCGCCGCCATGAGCAGAGGGCCCATGAGCCGCAGGCAGAAGCTGTCATAGTCCAGCTTCGCCCCGACCTGCCTGGCCAGCCGGAGTCCGTCTCCGGTGTATTTGGGACTGCGGTGGGGACTGCGCACCGGAGACATAGCGGCGAATTTAGGATCTACCCGCTCCAGCAGCTGTTGGTCTCCGATCCAACTCCCGGTGGCCAGGACACAGGCCCGGCAGGTGATGCGGGTCATCCCTCCGGCATCCCGTACCAGCGCGCCGGTCACCAGATCCTGGTGGGAAAAAAGCTCCACGGCCTTGTGTCCAGTGAGAATTTCTACCCCTAGCCGTTGGCACAGGGCTGTCATCTGGTCCACCACAAACTTTCCCGTGCCGCCCTGCCTACCCCGGCGCATCTGCTTAAACACGGGGATTACCGGGCCGTTGGGACCGTCAAAGATATAGGTCCCCTCCCGGAACTGATCCTCCACGCGCTCTCCGGTATCGCACAGCCAGTCAAAAAATGCTCCGGTGGCCTGAAAGCAGTTTCGGGCCAGCTGGGGATCCAGCTTCCAATAGGTGTCATCCATAGCCCGGCGCACGCTGTCCTCCAAGATGTCCGGGATGCCGCGCTGCTGCTGCCAGCGGCTGTTGTAGATTTTGAAGTCTGCGGCGTACCAGGCGCCTCCACCGGGTTTGGGGCCTTTTTCCACTACAATAACCCGTTTCCCGGACAGCCAGGCCGCCCGGGCGGCAGCCACCAGTCCGGAGCCGCCCCCGCCAAGCACCAGCAGGTCGCAGTCTTTTTCCAAGAGGGGATGAAGGGCGGGAAGCGCCGGGGGCGCATTTAGGTCGATGGGCGCCCCCTCGTTGCAAATCACAGCGCAGGTCCCGCAGGAGACGCACTGGGCTTCGTCGATGACCGGTCTGTCCTCCGTCAGACGGATAGCGCCCACGGGGCACTCCACCTTGCACTTTTGACAGGCCACGCAGTTTTCCTGAATATAGTAGGCCATATTCTGGTTCACCTCATATCACAAAATGAGTCCCCTGCCGCTGAGAAACGGCGGCAGGGGACTGCTTTCACCGGCGTCGGCGGCGCTTGCCCGCGCTGGCCAGCCGGCGGTACGGGTCGCCAATGCGGCGATCCTCCAGAATGGGATCATATCCGGCTTCCTCCTGCGTCCGCTGCCTCCGGCTGGTGATAGCCCCAAAGATCAGGAGCGCCGCCAGGCCGATGCCGCCCGCCAGAGGCGGGATGGAGGGCACGGCCTTGGCTGCATTGTCCCGGGCCAGTTGGGCAGCAATCGCCTGTTCTTCGCCAGAGACGGAAGGAGCTGTTGCTGCGGCTGTTCCCAATGCCAGGCACAGGCAGACGACGAGCAGGAGCAAAGCAGTCAGCCATCGGTTACAGTTCATTGATTTCCCTCGCATAATGGCAGGCCACAAAGTGCTCCGGCTGAACTTCCTCGTACTGAGGCAGCTCCTGGCGGCACCTGTCCTTGGCATAGGGACAGCGGTTGGCAAAGCGGCAGCCGGGCTTTGGGTCCACCGGACTGGTCAACTCTCCCTGCATGATGATGCGGCTGCGCTTGCGCCGGATGGAGGGCACGGGGATGGCGGACAGCAGGCCCTTCGTATAGGGGTGGAGCGGGGCCTGGAACAGTCTCTTGGACGGGCACTTCTCCACCATGGAGCCCACATACATCACCAGGATATCATCGGAGATGTGCTTGACCACCGACATATCATGGGTGACAAAGATATAGCTGAGATTTTTCTGTTCCTGTAGGTCCTGCAACAGATTGAGCACCTGGGCCTGGATAGACACGTCCAGGGCGGATACCGGCTCGTCACAGACGATGAATTGCGGGTCCACCGACAGGGCCCGGGCAATGCCGATGCGCTGGCGGCGGCCGCCGTCCAGCTCATGGGGATAGGCGTAGGCGAAGCGCCGGGCCAGGCCCACCGTATCCATCAGCTCAAACACCTTACGCTCTGTCTCCGCTTTGCCCCGGCACAGGCGGAAGGTGCGGATGGGATTGGCGATGAGCTCGAACACTGTATACCGGGGATTGAGGGAGGAAAAGGGATCTTGGAAGATGATCTGCATCTTTTTCTGCAGCTCCCGCCTGGCGTGGCCTTTGGCAAAGGTGATATCCTCCCCTTGGAAGAAGATCTTGCCGTCGGTGGCGGAGGTGAGGCCCAGGACCGTCCGCCCCAAGGTAGACTTGCCGCAGCCAGACTCGCCCACAACGCCTAAGGTCTTACCTGCGTTTAGGGTGAAGCCCACGTTGTCCACGGCGTGGAGCTTGCCCCGGGGGGTGTCAAAATATTTCTTCAAATGCTCGACACGGAGGATCTCTTGACTCACTGGGAATCACCCACCTTTCCTGTGGCGCCGCGCCCCGGAAGACCCTCGGCTTGGCACCGGCGGCACTGGCACAGGTGGCCAGGGGAAATTTCCCGCAGCGCAGGCGCTCCACTCCGGCACTGGTCCACCGCATAGGGGCACCGGGGATGAAATTTGCAGCCGTCCGGGAGGTTGGCCGGGTCAGGCATCAAGCCCTGGATAGGCTTGAGCCGGTGTACGTCGTTTTCCAGGGAGGGCAGAGAGCCGAACAGCCCTTCTGTGTAGGGATGGGCCGTGTGCTCGAAAATATCTTCCAGACTGCCGTACTCCACGATCTCGCCGGCGTACATGATGGCCACCTTGTCGCAGGTCTCCGCCACCACCCCCAAATCGTGGGTAATCAGCAGCATGGAGGAGTCCATTTTGGTTTTCAGCTCTGTCATCATGTCCAGCACCTGGGCTTGGATGGTCACATCCAGGGCGGTGGTGGGCTCGTCGGCGATGAGCAGCTTAGGCGAGCAGGCCAGCGCCATGGCGATGACCACCCGCTGCTTCATCCCGCCGGAGAACTGATGGGGATAGTCGCTGCCCCGTTCGGCGGGAATGCCTACCAGCTCCAGCATCTCCCGGGCCTTTTCCACCGCTTCGCGCTTGGATTTTTTCTCGTGGATGCGGATGACCTCAGCGATCTGGTCCTCCACCCGGAAAATGGGATTCAGGGCAGTCATAGGGTCCTGAAAGATCATGGAGATGGCGGAACCCCGGATGGAAAGCAGCTCATCGTCCGTCATCTCCAGAATATTCCTTCCGGCAAACAAGATCTGGCCCGACTCAATTTTCCCCGGCGGGGACTGGATCAGGTTCAAAATGGCCAGGGCAGTGGTTGTCTTCCCAGCGCCGGTCTCTCCTACCAGACCCAGCGTCTCGCCAGCATCGATGGCCAGGTCAATGCCGTTGACGGCGTGCACGTCCGCGTCCATGGTGTGGAAGCAGACGGAGAGATCCTTGATTTCCAGCAGATGTTCCTTCATAGCTTCCGCCTCCTCACTGTTTCAGCCGCGGGTCCAGCGCGTCCCGCAGGCCGTCGCCCATGACGTTGAAGGCAAAGACAGTCAGCAGGATGGCGATGCCCGGGAAGGTGATCATGGGCCAGAAGGTGGTGATGAACTCCTGCCCGTCGCTCATGATAGAGCCCCACTCCGCGGTGGGAGACTGTACGCCCAGGCCAATGAAGGACAGCCCAGAAATTTGAAGAATGTTGCCGCCGATGCGCATGGTGGAGTCCACAATCAGCGGAGAGAGGATGTTAGGCAAGATCTCGTGGAAGATAATTTTCAGCTGGCTGGAGCCGGTGGCCTTGGCTGCCTCCACAAACTCCTGGCTGCGGATTTGGAGGACTGTGGCCCGTATCATCCGGATCGCGGGGGCCACGCCGCTGACGGCGATGGCGATGGCGGTGTTGACCTCGCCGATGCCCAGCAGGGAGGAGATGCACACCGCCAGCAGCATCCCGGGGATACACATGAGGATATCGCAGATGCGCATGATGACAGATTCATACCAACCTCCGAAGTATCCGGCGGTAGCCCCCAGCCCGATGCCGATGATAAGGGAGAACACCAGCGCCATCAGGGAAATGAGCAGGGACACCCGTGCGCCATAGATGATGCGGCTGAACAAATCCCGGCCATAGTTGTCCGTCCCCATCAGGTGCTCCAGGCTGGGTGAGGCCAGCCGGTCTGTGGAGATGGCCGCCGGGTCATAGGGAGCGATGAAATTGGCGAACACAGCCATCAGAATCAGAAAGACGGCCAGACCCATGCCGAACACAGCCAGCTTATTGCGCTTGAAGCGGCGCCAGATGTCCACAAACTGGCTGTGGCGCTCTAAGGTTTCTACTGTGGGGGCCGCAGCTTTTTTGGAAAACATCAGGCCACCTCCTTGGTGGCGCTTGCCCTGCGCCGGCGGCCCGCATTCTCGTATTGGGACTTGATGCGCGGGTCCACAAAGGCATAGGCGATATCTACCACCAGATTGATTACACACACAAAGATGGACAACACCAGCACGGTCCCCTGGATGGTGGGGAAATCCCGGGTGTTGATGGCGGACAGCAGAAGCATTCCGATGCCTGGAATGGAAAAGACAGATTCAATGATAAAGGAGCCGCCGACCACCATGGTCAGCTGGGCACCCACCACTGTGAGCACCGGAATCATGGCGTTGCGCAGGGCGTGGTTGAAGATGACGGACCGCTCCTTGACGCCTTTGGCACGGGCGGTGCGGATATAGTCTTGGTTGATGACGTCCAACATGCTCGTGCGGGTGATGCGGGCCACCAGAGAGACCGGACTCAACGCCATGCACACCACAGGCAGGACAATTTCCCGCCAGCTGCCAACGCCCCAGGAGGCGGGGAACCACCCCAGATGGAGGCAGAAAATCAGCATGGACATCAGGGCCACCCAAAAGCCAGGAGCGGCCGAGAAGATGACGGCAAACGTAGTAGCGGCATAGTCCACAAGGGTATATTTTTTCACTGCCGACAAAATCCCGATGCCAATGCCGAATACAATGGTGATCAGACAGGACAGCAGGCCCAGTTTGACAGTGATACCCATACGGCTGCTGAAAATCATGCTGGACACGGTCCATCCAGAGTCATAGGAGGTCCCCAGGTCCAGCCGGGTGACGAATCCCACCACATAGTCCACATACCGCTGGACAAAGGGCTTATTCAGGCCCATTTCCTCCCGCTTGGCCTGATAGGCCTCCTCGGTGTAGTTGGAACCCAGAGCCATCTTGGCGGGATCGCCGGGGATAAAATAGGTAATGGTAAAAATAATGAGCATCACACCCAGCAGTGTGGGAATGATGAGCAGCAGCCGCTTAAAGAAATAGCGCAGCAAGTGCAAACACCTCCAGAATCATTTGCCAGTTGCTCCGGGCATGCCCGGAGCAACTGGCTTGCACATCGGGGAAAACAGCTGGAGCGGTGCGGTTCAGGCCAGGGTCAGGGACCCCAGACAGCCGCGGCCCACGGCAGACTGGTTGAAGGTGGCAATGCGGCTGTTGTATACGATGGCGGACAGAGTTTCGCAGATGGGAAGAGCATTAAAATTTTCGTACAGCCACTGGTCTGCCTGTTGGTAGGCTGCCCAGCGGGCCGTCTCGTCCACGGTATTGAGACCCTCCGCCAAATAGCTGTTATAGGTTTCGTCGGAGATGGACATGCAGATGAAGGGAGCATCGGCGGCAAAGGCGGACAGGGTTTGATAAGGCTCCTTGGTGGGGTTACCGCCGGTGACCGTCATCATCATGATATCAGACTCGCCTTCCAGATACATGCCCAGAGCGGTGGGCAAGTCGTAGGAGGCTACGGACACATTGATGCCAATCATATCCAGCAGGGCCTGGACGGAGTTGCCTACCTCGGGCTGGGGAGACTGGTCGGGGGAGACCCAGCGCAGGGAGATTTCACCGTCGCTGTACCCCGCGTCAGCCAGAATCTGCTTGGCGCGCTCCACGTCGTAGGCATAGCCCTCATATTCGCTGTAACAGTCGAAGGTGGAGGCATAGTGGCTCTTGGCGGGAGTGCCCAGCAGGCCGTAGGCCACATCGGTGATGTAGGTCATGTCCAAAGCGCAGGCAATGGCTTCCCGTACGGCGGGATCAGCCAGGTACTCGTTGTCCTCGTTGAGCATGATAAAGGCCACGTCGTTGTTGGAGACGTATTGGACAGAACCTTGGCCGCCGTTGGCCGCCTCCACCTGGGAGGCCACAGTGGTGCCCACGCCGTACATGGCGTCCAGATTGCCAGCCTGGTAGTCGATGTACATGGCGGTTTCGTCGGTGTAGAAGCGCAGGGTAATCTCCGTGGCATCATAGGTGTAATCGGTGTTCCAGTAGTCGTCCCGGAGGGTGAAGGTCACATAGGAGTCCTGGACGCAGTCGGTGATTTCATAGGGGCCGGAACCCACGGGACCAGTGTACCAGATCTGGTCGGCGTTATCGTGGGCCTGTGTGAACTCCTTCTGCATGATGGAGCAGTTAAGGGTGCGCTCGGCGGGGCCGTAAGGAAACTGGTAGACCAAGGTCAGGGTCATACCATCCTCTGAGATGGTGGAGGCGTCGAAGTCGATGTACTGGAAGTACTGGTATTTGTCGGTGGTTTCGCCCTGGTCAATATAGTTGCGGATGGAGAACAGCACATCCTCGGCCGTCATCTGTTTGCCGTCAGAGAAGGTGATGCCATCTTTGAGCGTCATAACCAGAGTCTGATCGTCGGCCCACTCCCAGGAGGACAGCACTCGGGAGGTGTACTCGCCGGTATTGTCATCCACTTCAAAAAGCTTGTCATACACCATACCCTGCTGGATGAAATCGTCGGAATTGGCGGAGGAGGGGTAGCAGGCGTAGTGGCCGCCCACATAGCCGATGGTGACAGCGGTGCTCCCCTGTTTGTCGGGGTCGATGGCCTGGGAGGCGGGAGGATTGGAGCCGGGAGCCCCAGAGGTCGCTCCACCAGGGTCGCCGCAGGCGGCCAGCAGAGACAGGCACATCACCAGAGCCAGCAGCGAAGCAAGATATTTTTTCATTTGTTCTCTTCCTTTCCTTTGAATATTCCATGTTCGACTGGGCTTTTGCTTATCGTAACCATAACTCCTGAGCGCAATTTTGTAAATATCGCACAATCAAGTAAGCTTCTCGCCTGCGGGAAATAAGATTAAAAAAAGGAAAGACTCTTACTATGAAGTAAGAGCCCTTCCTTGGCGTATGTATGAACTTGTTTAGTCCTCTGTGTGCCCGATCTCTGTTGTCCGGTAATAAGGCTGGTACATGATGCGCTCATCCTTCTCCCGGTAGCCGTGCCACATCTCGCCTAACGCGTCGATGGGCAAGCCTTTGCTCTTCATATCGTTCCAGCCCCAGTCGTACACCATGTCCAGCAGGCCAATCAGACTTTTTCCCTCGTTAGTCAGACGGTATTCCACCCGGGGCGGCACCTCGGGCAGCACCATTCGGTAGATCAGACCGTCCTCCTGCATGTCCTTCAGGTTTTGGCTGAGCACCTTCTGGCTGATGGGGAGTTGTTTAAAAAAGCGGGAAAAATAGGTGCCTTTATCGATGTGGATGGCCCGCAGGATAAAAGGTTTCCACCGGCTGAACACGACCCGCATCATATGGTTGTATGGGTCCTTGGAAATGTCAAAGACCATCTCTCCCTGTTCCTCCGCATCCAGGATGACCTGGCGTTCCTCCGGGGTGGAGATCAGCTTCTGAAGCAGCTGCTCCTTCTCTTCGTCCAGTTCCATTGCGCATCTCCTTTCCTCCTGGTCCCATCCCGTATAACTGCCTCAATTCTATCAAGATAAGGGCGAAAAAGCAAGAACTGTCTACTGGTGGAGAGAACTGACTTTAAAGTAAGGGTCTAGCCCCAAAGATAGTGTGCCTACCTGACCGTAGGAAAGTGACTTTATTGTGCGATCTTCACAATTCCGTCTCCCTGTGCTATGGTAAAGAAAATGGAACCTGGAAGGGGAACATTCCATATGGCCCCAGGGAAGAAGGAGTGTGTGCCATGTATCAGATCAAAGATTCATGCAGTGGCTGCCATACCTGTGAACTGGCCTGCCCAATGCAGGCTATCCACTATGACGGACCCCGGTATCAAATCGATCCTGAGCTGTGTGTGGAGTGCGGGCTGTGCCAGACGCTGTGCCCCACCTGCTCCATTTATGATGTAGATGAGAAGCCGACGGTCACGGCCCATGAAAAAATCGTCCGGGAGTGCGACCTAGTGGTGTGCGGCGGAGGAACTGGATTGGTGACTGCCATCAAGGCGGCACAGCTGGGCAAGAAAGTCATCCTGCTGGAGAAGGCCGGACGGGTAGGAGGCAACACTGATATCGCCCATGGCTTTTTCCCCGTCTATTCCAAGGTCCACGCCGAGCAGGGCATCGAGGACGTCCGGGAGGAAGCGGTGCGGGTTATGGTGGAGCGCGCCGACGGTGTGATCGGAGAAGATATCATGCGCACTGCCATCTACGGCTGCTCAGAGTTTTTTGACTGGCTGCTGGACTTTCCCCACACCCGGGAGTATTACACAGTGGAAAAGCTGGGAGACAAGCGGGAAGCAGGACCCATCTACGGCCCGGCAGTCACCCATTTCGTCCGGCGCATCGAGAATGTTCGGAGCTTGGATCCCTCTATCGGCCCGGGCTGGGCGGGCACCTTTATCAAGCAGACCATGCTGGACGCGATCCCTGCGCAAAAGCTGAATGTGGAAATTCTGCTTCAACATGAGGCCAAGCACCTCATCACCGATGAGAGCGGGCGGGTCACCGGGGTGGTGGCCTTGGATCCCGGTGGTGAGACGGAGATCCGCTGCCAGGCGGTGGTACTGGCCACTGGAGGATTTGGCAGCAGCGATGAGAAGTTGCAAAAATACGCGGGATTTTTTGATGTAGACCGGCCTGTCACCCGCTTTTCCGTACCCAGTGACACCGGGGATGCCATCGACATGCTCCAGGAGCTGGGGGTGGAGCCCGACCCGGAACGGCTGTTTGTATCCTTCTTCGGCCCGGCCCATCACCCGTACAGCTATTCCCTCTACCGGCTCATTGAGGAACCGTCCAACCTCTCAGTGGACCTCAACGGCGTGCGCTGGCAGGATGAGTCCGGCGGGCTGTTTACGGGCATGAAAAATATCACTGGCCATCCCAAGGAATGCACCTGGAACATCTTTACGCAGAAGAACGTGGATGACATTTTCCGCAGATTCCTCAGCGATCCGTCTTTGGCAGATGAGATCGAGTGCTACGAGCACTACCAGGAGGACCTGGACCGGGAGGCGGAATATAAGATCCCGCCGGTGGTCAAGGCGGACACAGTGGAAGAGCTGGCGCTGAAGCTGGACATGGACCCGGCGGTGCTGATTAGGACGGTTACCAATTACAACCGCTGGTGCCGGCAGGGACAGGACGAAGAATTTGGCAAGGCGGCGGAGCACCTGATCCCCCGGGACGTGGGGCCGTTTTATGCCGTCTACGCCCAGCGGTTTTCCGAAGCAGCCATGGGCGGCCTGATGGTCAACGCCGAGTGCCAGGTGCTGCGCAACGACGGCACTGTGATCCCCGGGCTGTACGGCGTGGGGGACGCCACCTCGGCCATGCACCGCCGGGAAAAGCTCGCAGTGATTTCTGAACTGACTTGGGCGGTGGCCTCCGCCTACCGCTCCGCAGTCCATGCGGTGAATGAGATGGAGGTGCGGACATGAACGGGAGAAGAAAGCCCAATATGGCGCCCTGCCAGACTCCTATGGCAGAGCAGCCCATGCCGGAGCGGCTTTTCAATTTTGATGAGGTGGCCCTGGGCTACACGCCGGAGCAGGCTATGGCCGAGGCGGAGCGGTGCCTCAACTGCCCGGATCGCTATTGTTCCGCCCACTGTCCCGCCCACTCCTACATCCCGGAGTTTATCGCCGAGGTCCGGGCGGGCCGGTTTGAGGCGGCTTGGGAGCTGCTGCGGCGGACGAACCCCATGATGGAAATTTCCGGCCGGGTCTGCCCCTGTGAGCGGCAATGTGAAAGCCGCTGCACCCGGGGCATCAAGAGCGAGCCCGTGGCCATCGGACGGTTGGAGCGGTTTGTTGGAGATTGGCACCGAACCCACAGCGCATCTAATCCTCCAATGCCCCAGTCAAAGGGAAAGCGGATAGCTGTGGTGGGGGCTGGCCCGGCGGGGCTGACCTGCGCCCTTTCCCTGGCGGTAGCCGGCTTTGATGTGACCATTTATGAAAAATCCCAGCGCTTGGGCGGTATCCCCATATGGGGCATTCCCGCTTTTGTGCTCCCTGGCAATCTTATGGAATACCAAATCCGGCAGCTGCGGGAGCTGGGTGTTCCATTCCACACGGGGGCTGCTCTGGGGAGTGATTTCACAGTGGAGCAGCTTAGGGCCGCCTATGACGCCGTCTTTGTGGCCACCGGGGCGGAGCGCCCCGTGTCCCCGGCGGCGGAGGGCCTAGACCTGCCCGGTGTGGTCCAGGCCAAGGATTACTTGACGGAATCCGGCCGGTATCCCGGGAAAACAGTCTTGGTGTTCGGCGGCGGGAATACCGCCATTGATGTGGCCCGGACCGCCTTGCGGCAGGGCGCAGACAGTGTCCGACTGGCTTACCGGCGCACTCAGGCAGATATGCCCTGCACCCAAGAGGAATGGAGGATCGCCCAGACAGAGGGCGTGGAATTGATTCCCTTGGTTGCCCCAGACCGAATGATTGCCACCTCGGGGCGGTTGGCTGGGGTGGAGTGCAGCCAGATGGAGCTGGCACCGCCGGATTATCCCGGCGGCCGAAACAATGTCCGGCCTTCTGGCCAGCATATAGTGCTGGAGTGCGATCTGGCGGTGCTGGCACTGGGCTTTGAGAACATTCCTGTCCCCAGCCTGCCCTGTGATAACGCAGGACGCATTATGGTCGGTCGGGACCTGGCCACGAATGTGGACGGCGTCTATGCCGGAGGTGACGCCGTCACTGGTCCGGCCACCCTGATGAAAGCGGTGGCGGCAGGCAAGGATGCGGCTGCGGCGATTTTTGCCCGGTTGGCTGAGACGTTTTGAGACGGTCCATCAAGCTGTGGGGACATTTGAGAGGGCTAGGATCAGATGAGAATACCGCGCCGCTCGGATCACCAGAGCGACGCGGTATTTTGACACGTATGGATGAGGCTGTGTTTGACGTTTTCGGCGCCACACGTCTTTGACAAGGAAGATATTTCGTGGTAAGCTACAACATGATGTTGTCCTGCAAGCATGTCTGCCAAGATGAAAGAAGGGCGATCATGGACCTATATCAGCTGGAATGCTTCCGCGTTGTGGCCTCTATGCAGCATATCAGCAACGCGGCAATGGTGCTGCATATTACGCAATCTGCCCTGAGTAAGATCATCAACCGGGTAGAGGATTATGCGGGGATGCCGCTATTCGACCGGGTGAAAGGAAAGATTTACCTCAACGAGAGCGGCACCATCTTTGTCCGCAGCCTGGATCAGATGTTTGATGCGCTGAACGCCGGTCTGACGGAGATCCGCAGCAGCGCCCAATTTCAGCAATACCAGGTCTATGTGGCGTCGAACGCCGACAGCCTGCTCTTCCATGTGTCGGAAGAGTTTTTTGCCGGGCATTCAGACACAAATATTAAGTATTCTGTCATGAGCCCGGAGCAGATTCGCGATGGATTCCAACACGGGAAGTTGGACCTCGCGCTGACCACCTATCCGCTGATTGAACCGGGCATTGAGTGGGAGCAGGTGCTGGAGGAGGAGCTGGTGCTGGTCCTGGGACCGGAGCACCCTCTGGCTGGGCACAAAGAGATCAGCTTTGCCGAGCTCAAAGGGGTGGAGATCATGTGCGAGAGCCTCGGCGGCGACTTGCGTACCATGGTGGACCGGTGCTGTGCCAAGGCGGGATTTCACGCCAATGTAGTACTGGAAAGCGACATCGGTTCCGCCATTGGCTTCCACGAGGGGCTGCGCCGGGCAGTCACCTTTATGCCGGCCCACCGCTATATGCAAATTTACCAGGCCATACAGTCGGCCAAAGAGCCGCCCTTCCCAGCGCCCACCGCCGCCCGCCTGCGGGACCCGGTCCCAATGCGGATCACGGGGGTGGCCCGTAAGTCGGAGTATACGCTGACGGCCCAGGCTCAGGAGCTGTATGATTATGTGCTGCGCTATTTTCAGACCATCAACATCCAAGTGGAAACATTCATGAGAGAGTATTTCTCTGAGTGATTTAGTGTATTTTAAAAATTGGAAAGGCTTTTTGGCGGCAATCCACAGAACATCTGTGGATTGCCGCTTTTTGTTTGCGTTTTTAACAAAATGAAAAGGCGATTTTCGTCAAAGCCTATAAAATATGCCGTTTTGGACTGACTACATTCCCCATCATCATTTTACTTTTCCCGGCTCCTGCATTAAAGTAATTCTTGGAAATCAAGCGGCCGCCGGCCGCCGAAGCACGACCACCACAGACAAGGAGTGAAACTATGGGAAACAAACAGTACGCGGCCCAACAGCTGGCAGAACGCTTTGTGGACCAGCGTGAGATCCAGAATGTTATGGGAAAATACATGTTTACCACCATGATTTGCAAGGACGCTGATGTGGCAGCCCGCTTTTGGAGCAAAAAAGCGCCGGAACCTGCGCTTGGCTTGAACGACGGCTGGTATGTGGGGCTTGACGCCATCGACGGATATTACCGGGCGATATCCGTTAACACCGCAGTCCGGTCTAAGGCCATCCAGGCCCGCTTTCCGGAAAAGCTGGGAAGCAAGACGGACGAGGAGCTCTACGGCACCGGAACCATGAACGTCCGCCCCTTGACCACCGTTTTGGTAGAGGTGGCCGGCGACGGGCAGACCGCTAAGGGGCTGTGGCAGGTGATGGGCGTGGACAATGACATCACTGAGTACGGCCCCCTGTCCACCTGGCGCTGGGGCTGGGCCGCCGCCGACTTTGTGCTGGAGGACGGCCAGTGGAAGGTGTGGCACCTGCAGATGCTGGACGAGATCGTCACCCCTGTGGGCAGCAAATGGACGGAATCTGCTCCTTATCCCGTACTGCCTGAATTTGCCCATCTGGCGGATCTGACGGTGCCCGCGCCCAACCGCCCGTGCACCCTGTATACCGCCTACCGTGCGGACCGTCCCTTCCAGGTGCCGCCGGAGGCTCCTGTGCCCTATCAGACCTTTGCTGAGACCTTCAGCTACGGCGTGTGAGGAGGAGAGACGACATGAGACAATTCACTTCGGAAGAGCGTATCCGCCGCGTGTGGGACAAGGAGGAGGCAAAGGCCGTCCTCTGCCGGCATGCCTATCTAGAGGCGGCCAATCGCCGTGCCGAAAGCCTGAGCCAGCTCTGGGTGGCTGAACCTGAGCATCAGGCCACTGCCTCCTATGGGAAAAACTGGGGTTACTATGTGGGGATGGATGCCATCCGCAGTTATTATGTAGACCGCAATCCCATCGGCGGCGTGGGAACCAACATCTGCCACCCTGTGGCCACCATCTGCATCGAGGAGGCAGAGGACGGCCAAACCTGCCAGGCTATGTGGTACAATGCCTCCTACGAAACCCGCATGGTGGATGGCAAGCTCACCCCCCTGTGGCTGGCGGAGAAGTGCAGCGCCGACCTGGTGAAAGAGGACAACGAGTGGAAGATCTGGCACCTGTTTATCGGCGTGGATATGCAGTGTGAGGCGTCCCGCGCCTTTGGCGATCAGAAGGTGGACCTGCCAGCGGCGGAAAACCCGGTGGCTGTGGAGTTCGGCACCCCCACTCTGCCCATGGATGCCTACATCACCCGCTACAACTACTACCCCTACCCCGCCATCCCCGCCGCCTACGAGACCTTCCGGGACGAGGGTAGCAGCGGGCCCAAGGGCAATCCCAAATATCAGGGCTGAGGAGGATGAAGAGATGAACAAACGCGATATGACTTTTGAACATATGGTGGACGTGGCCGAGGCCTGCCAGGCCTGCGAAAATCTCCAGAGCGTCCACGCCATCCTCCACGCTGCCGGCCAGACCGAGGAGGAGATCGACACCATGTGGTCCCGCCGGGAGGACTGCTGGTGGTCCCACAACTTTGGCGGCATGAACTCCCGCCAGGCGGTCATCCGGGGCTGGGCCAACGGCCTGGCCAACAATTCCAAGTTCTGGTACTCCCTGTTGGTCAAGACCTATCCCGAGGTGGAGGGGATGGACCCCAGGCCCCTGATGGAGTGCGCGGTGCACATGCTGGCCTCCAGCATCATCGAGGTGGCCGAGGACGGCCAGAGCTGCCGCTGTTCCTGGTACACTCCCGGCGTGCTGTTCTCCACCTTGAACTGGGACGGGAAAAAGGACGGCATCTGGATCTGGGAGCGGTACGGCAACGACTTTGTGAAGGAGGACGGGGAGTGGAAGATCCTGTCCCAGCATGTGTGCAACGACAACGGCGGTCCCTTTGACGCGGCCAACTGGGCGCACAATGCCTATCTCAACTGCATCACGCCGCCGCCGCCCCGCAAGCCACCAGTCAACGACGCCGGAGAGACGCCTCCCGCTCCGATATGGGACACGCCGCTGTTCTACTCCGGCTACAATCCCCTCCAGGCCCCACAGAACCCGGTGCCTTGGCCGGAGCCTTACGCCACGTTGGAGCGGGACGTCAACTCCTACTGCATGCCCTTTGCGCCAGGAGAATACGCCATCTCCTATCCCATTCCCAAAGAATCCGCCGGGATGCACAACTGAGGCAGGCCCGGACAAGAGGTGTTTCCTGTGCTGTATGAAGATGCGGGCTGTGTGCGGTTTGCCTGGAAAGAGCTAGTTGGAAACGGCCAGCCCGGGCCGCAATGCGCGAAAACCATCACCGATATGCTGGCCCGCCTGAAGCAACGCAGTCCCGGCTGGGAACTGCTCAAGCCGGAAGGGGAGGCACCCATCTGGGCGCTATGTACCGCGGCCGTTTCCGCCGCGCCGGCTGCCCTGGTCCTGAAAGGGCGGGATGGGATGGGGGAGCACGGCCTGATCTGCACGCCCTTTCCCATTGACGCCGGCGGCTGTGGCCACGATTGCGGCATCCAGATCGAGGTACACGAACTGGACCGACAGGCGGTAGTGGTAGTCCGCATCGACCCGGTTTTGCTGGATTACCTGAAATTTGACTCTATGGTGGCCCCGCCGGTCACGGCGGG
>CDZQ01013252.1_pt1 | contig 24453 bp, 26 predicted proteins | sample 554831 | NCBI WGS metagenome assembly CDZQ01 (sample SAMEA3182112, study PRJEB8094) | gut metagenome | biome: human; feature: gut; material: Stool; isolation source: human stools | place: Canada | collected 2013-05-06 | reverse complement strand
CAGAGCGTATAACACACTACACTTTGCTTCGCAAAGTCGTGTGCCAAATGGGGGCGTTGCCCCCTTTGGAAACCCCCACAAGAAAAGGCGGTACGCTACCCCTCCACGGGGCGCATACCGCCTTTTCTTGTTATCCAGCCCTCCGGCTGTATCGGTTGAGCAAAAGTCCGCGTGGGATTGATGTGGTATCTTTAACTTTGGGAAACTCCCCGCTCCCATTTGCTCACCGCTTTATCCGAGACATACAGCCGTTCGGCCAGCGCCCGCTGGGTCAGCCCCTTCTCCTTCCGCAGGACGGCCAGGAAGGCGCCGAATCGTTCCTTGTCAATGCCGTTCATCCAGTATCTCCTCCTTCCCCGCCATGGTACCCGCTCCCGCCCCCGGTGTCAATCGACCAGCGGTAGAGTCCTTCTCCCCCAGCGCCTTGCGCCTACTCTTTCAACTCCATCACATCCATACTGTGGTGCATATGGATGGCCATGGCGTGCTCGCAGCCGCTCTCGTCCCGCTTGCGGAGGAAGTCCATCAGCAGGGCGTGATCCCGCAGGGTGTCCTCCGCCAGCTGCTCCGTGTGGCCGCCGGAGGTGATGGCGGCCGCCACCGCCTCGCTGATGAGGGGCATCAGCCGCATCATATACTCATTGTGGGTGCTTCGGACAATGGCGGCGTGGAACTCCCGGTCCGCCCGGGTGCGGTCCTCCCCCGCCCGGATGCACCGCTCCACCTCCGCCCCCCGGCGGAGGATCTCCTCCATCTCCCCCTCCGACGCTCTGCGGCAGGCCAGCCTGGCCACCTGCGGCTCAAAGACCCGCCGCAGTTCAAAGAGGTCCCGGAGCCGGCCCTTGACCTGATCCAGTCCGGAGAAGCCGAAATCTCCAATCTCCTCCACCCGCCCCGACACAAAGGTGCCCTTTCCCCTGCGGACCTCCAGCACGCCCCGGGCGGCCAGCGTACGCACCGCCTCCCGCAGCGTGGCGCGGCTCACCCCCAGCTCCGCCGACCACTCCAGCTCGTTGGGCAGCTTGTCCCCCGGCCCAAACCGCCGCTCCACCACGATCATGGTATAAAGCCGCTCTGCCGTCTGCTGGGACAGGCTCTTTTTTCCCATAGACTCACCTCATCGCACTTGACATCTCTTCTTCTATCCTATAATATATTGTCAGACAATGCAAGTGTGATCATACAACTATTACATAGAAAACAGAAAAAGAGGAGGAACCACCCATGCGCAGCGACAATGTGACAAAGGGCGTGGAGCGCGCCCCCAACCGCTCCCTCTTCTATGCCTTGGGCTATACCAGGGAGGAGCTGGAGCGGCCTCTCATCGGCGTGGTGTGCTCCCAGAACGAGATCGTCCCGGGCCATATGAACCTGGACAAGATCGCCGAGGCGGTGAAGGCGGGCATCCGCCTGGCCGGAGGCACCCCCGTGGAGTTCCCCGCCATCGCCGTGTGCGACGGCATCGCCATGGGGCACATCGGTATGAAATATTCTCTGGTCACCCGGGAGCTCATCGCAGACTCCACCGAAGCCATGGCCCTGGCCCATCAGTTCGACGGCCTGGTGATGATCCCCAACTGCGACAAGAACGTGCCCGGACTGCTGATGGCTGCCGCCCGGCTCAACCTCCCCACCATCTTCTGCTCCGGCGGTCCCATGCTCTCCGGCCGTCTCCGGGACGGCCGCCGCTCCTGTCTGAGCCACATGTTCGAGGCCGTCGGCGCCTATAAGGCCGGCAAGCTGGACGAGGCCGGCGTGGAGGACTATGAGACCAACGCCTGCCCCACCTGCGGCTCCTGCTCCGGCATGTACACCGCCAACTCCATGAACTGTCTCACCGAGGGGATCGGCATGGCCCTGCGGGGGAACGGCACCATCCCCGCCGTCATGTCCGCCCGGCTGCGGCTGGCCAAGCACACGGGCATGCAGATCATGGAGCTGGTAAAGCGGGACATCCGCCCCCGGGATATCCTCACTGAGGCCGCCTTCCACAACGCCGAGACCCTGGACATGGCCCTGGGCTGCTCCACCAACTCCATGCTCCACCTGCCCGCCATCGCCCATGAATGCGGCATCGAGCTCTCTTTTGATATGGCCAATGAGATCTCCCGCAAGACCCCCAACCTCTGCCACCTGGCCCCCGCTGGGGACACCTATATCGAGGACCTGGACCGGGCGGGCGGCGTCTACGCCGTCATGAAGGAGCTGACCAAAAAGGGACTGCTGGACACCTCCCTGCTGACCGTCACCGGCAGGACCGTGGCGGAAAATCTGGAGGACGTGGAAAATCTGGACCACGCCATCATCCGCCCCATCGAGGACCCCTACTCCCCCTATGGCGGCATCGCCGTGCTCAAGGGCTCTCTGGCCCCCGAGGGCTGCGTGGTCAAGCAGTCCGCCGTGGACGAGGCCATGATGTCCCACACCGGCCCCGCCCGGGTCTTCGACTGTGAGGAGGACGCCATCGCCGCCATCTATGCCGGCAGGATCGTCGCCGGCGACGTGGTGGTGATCCGCTACGAGGGGCCCAAGGGGGGGCCCGGCATGCGCGAAATGCTCAACCCCACCTCCGCCATCTGTGGTATGGGCCTGGGCGAGAGCGTGGCCCTCATCACCGATGGGCGCTTCTCCGGCGCCACCCGCGGCGCTTCCATCGGCCATGTCTCCCCCGAGGCCGCGCTGGGAGGTCCCATCGCCTTTGTGGAGGAGGGGGACATCATCACCATCGACATTCCCAACTGCAGGATCGACGTATTGGTGGACGAGGCGGTGCTGGACGCCCGAAAGGCCAAATGGGTCTGTCCCGAGCCCCGGGTCAAGACCGGCTATCTCAACCGCTACGCCAAGCAGGTCACCAGCGCGGCGCGGGGCGCTGTGCTGGAATAAGCGTTTGATCGGGCGGAGGCCCAAAGCCTCCGCCCGATTTTTGATTGACATATATCGAATATCGTCATATACTGAAAGTAGCGATATTCGATATACTCAGAAGGGTGGTGACCCTCCGTGGCGCGGAAGAAGCTGGACACACTGACCGAGCAGATGTATTACGTCCTTCTCGCCCTTACAGAGGAGCGCCACGGGTACGGCATCATGCAGGACACCGCTGCGCTCACCGGCGGACGGGTGATCATCGGGGCGGGCACCCTGTACGCCCTGCTGTCCCGTTTTGAGGTGGACGGCCTCATCCGACTCTCCGCCGAGCGGGACAACCGGAAATACTACCGCCTGACCGAGGAGGGCCGCAGGGTCCTGAAGGAAGAGCTGCGCCGCCTCCAGCGCCAGGCCGCGGACGGGGAGCGCGTGCTGCGGGGCGGCGGGGGCGCATGAGCGCGACATGGAGACGGGTCTGCTCCGGACACCCGGCGCAGGCCCGAAGGGTGGGCCGGGCCTCCCCGGGGATGAGCCCCGCCCCGGCGGTCTTACTGATCCGCCCTGGAATGGGAGGTGTCGTCAAATGAAACATAGTAAACTCCGCCTTTTTCGGTACCTGGCCCCCGACGCGAAGGCCATGGAGGCCGAGCTCGACCGTATGGCCCGCTTGGGTTGGGCGCTGCGGTGGCTCCACTGCGGACTGGCCTGCTTCCGCAGGACACAGCGCCGGGACCTCTCCTACTGCGTGGAGCTGTGCCCCGCCAACCGCGCCGGGGAGGAGGATGCCGGCTATCTCCGCCTCTGCGCCGACGCTGGCTGGGAGCTCCGCGCCCAGTCCGCCGGCTTCCGTGTTTTCGCCTCCTCTCCCGGCGCCTGCCCCGCCCCCCTCCAGACAGACCCCGCCCTGGATTTCGAGGTCAATTGGAAGACGGTCCTCCGGCAGGCCCAGTGGAACTTTCTCCATCTCCCCTTTGTGCTGGCCTTCAACCTCCTCCTGGGCCTCTTCACCGCCGCCCGCCCCATCCACTGGTGGGGGGTCTTCCTCTCCCTTCCCCACCTGCTGCTCCTGCCCTGTCTGCTGCTGGTCCTGCTGTGGGACACGGCCAGCTTTCTCTGGCTGGGCGCCTTCCGGAGGCGCTGCCGTGGGGCCGCGGGGTCCGGCGCGCCGCTTCCCGTCCCTTCCCGCAGGGTCGCACGGGGGCGTATGCTCTGCTCCACCCTCGCCTCCCTGTTGCTGCTCCTGTCCCTGCTTCTGACCTTCTGGCCGTCTCCGGGGCGTATCAACGACCTGGTCTATCCGGCGGACCTCTACCCTGTGGTCCGCTCCGGCGACCTGAGCGGCGGCGCGGAGGACACCGGGAGCGGCTACCTGCTGTGGGAGGGCTCCCCCCTGCTCTGTCACGCCCAGTCCCTCACCTTTCTTGCGCATACTCCCGTCCGCACCGACTACTATCTCTGCCGCTGGGACTGGCTGGCCGACGCGGTGCGGGATTCTCTCCTGGCCGAGGAGCAGAGTGAAAACGCCCCGCATTTTCATGCTGCCCCCATCCATCCGGAGCCGATAGAGCTGGGTTTCGACCGGTCCTGGCTGTACATCGGTCCGGACGGCTGGCAGTCCCTCCTGCTGGTGGAAGGAAACGTGGTCGCCTCCGTGGAGGGTCCCGCCGATTTTACCGATCCGGCGGTCCTGGACATGGTCCGGGCCCGTCTGGAGCTGGAAAAAAGCCCAGACCCTGCGCCGGAGGCCCGGCCGGTCGGGATGTCCGCCCCGGTAAAACAGGCGCAAGGAGTGGAGGGATTCCATGCATAAGACGGAACGATGGGTGCTCTTCCCCTATCTCGCTATGGACTATAAAGCCGCTGAGGACTGGCTCAATCAGCAGGCCCGCGCCGGCTGGCGGGTCGCCTCCTTCGACCTGAAGGGCTGGACGGTCTACCTGCTCCCCGCGGACCGGCCGGACATCCGCTACTGCGTGGATCTCTCCGGAGAGAGGGCCCGAAACCAGGAGAGCTACCTGGCCCTCTGCCACGAGGCGGGCTGGGGACTGGTGGAAACAGTGCGCTCCATGAACGTTTTCTGCACGTTGCCCGGCGCGGACCCCGCCCCCATTCAGACCGACCCCGGCCTGGAGCGGGACCGGTTCGAGCGGATCTACTTCTGGAAGAGCTGGCTGCTCCTTCTCTTCATGCTGTTGTTCCCTCCCCTGCTGCTGAGCCTCCTGTGGCTCCTCCTTGAGGGGGGCGACCCTGCCTTCTGGTACAGCTTTCCCCTCTTCCTCCTCTCCAGCCCGGAGGGCGCCTTCTCCGCGCTGTTCTGCGCCCTGGCCGCGGCGGTGGTGCTCTGGCAGCTCGGCTCCATGCTGCGCTATTTCCTCCGCTGCCGGGCCGCCGTCCGCTCAGGCGGCGAGATGCCCGTCCCCAGCGCCCGCCAGGCCCGCCTGCGGGGAACAGGTGAGTTTCTGCTGCTCATCGCCTATGTACTGCTGTTGGTCCTCCGGCTGGTGGACATGTCCGCTCCCAGCTACCCCGTCACCTATTTCCCGGAAGAGCGGGACAGTCTGCGCTCCAGGCCGGTCATCATGGCGGAGGATGTGGGGCTGCCTCCCGGCGAAGTGCTGGGGAGGCTGGAGGAGACCGGCTCCCCCCTTCTGCAGCATATCAGCTATCTGGACTACGCCGGTCAGGGCATCGCGACCGACTCCTATCTCTCCTGCCTGGAACCCCTGGCACGCTGGACGGCTCTGGCCCTGCGCCGCACCTCTGAACTTCCGCTGGCGCCTGTGGAGTTGGGCTTTGACGAGAGCTGGAGCTACACCGGGGAGGACGGCTTCCACATCCTTCTCCTTCGCCAGGGCAAGACGGTGTCACGGCTCTCCGGCGCCGTGGACTGGACCGCCCCCGCGCTGCGGGAGGTCCTGCGGACGCGGCTGACGTCAACATGAGCGGTCCCTCTGGTAGAAACGCCCATTCCGGTGTATACTAGAGTTTGCTTCCCATATGGGAGCATTTGCTGCTATGGAGGGATCTGCTATGTCTGAACTGCTTTTTGTCAACGCCTGCGTTCGGGGCGCGCGCTCCCGCACTCTGGCCCTGGCGCGGCATTTTCTCACGGAATATGAAAAAAGCCACCCGGGGGACCGGGTGACGGAGCGCAATCTGATGGAGGAGCGGCTGGAGCCCCAGTACCCCGAGGTACTGGCGGAGCGGGATACGCTGTGGAACGCCGGTCGGCTGGAGGAGCCCATGTTTGCCCCCGCCCGGCAGTTCGCCGGAGCGGACCGCATCGTCATCGCCGCTCCATTCTGGGACCTCTCCTATCCCGCCATCCTGAAAATTTACCTGGAGCGCATCTCTGTGACCAATCTCACCTTCGGCTATGACGACGCCGGGAACAGCGTCGGCCTCTGCCGGGCGAAGCGGCTCCTCCTCATCACCACCCGCGGCGGAAACTTCTCCCTCCCGGAGACCGCGTGGATGGAGTCCGGGGCCCGCCACCTGCAAGCCCTGTGCGCCATGTACGGCATCCCCGACTTCCAGCTGCTCTGCGCGGAGGGGCTGGACGACGTGCGCAACGACAAAGCCGCCCTGCTGGCCGGGGCCATGGCGCAGGCGGAGGCGCTGGCGCCCAACTTTTAACCGGGCGCCAGTGCCTCCATTCCGGGTAGGTTCCGCAGCACGCCGAAAACCAGCAGGAAGGCCGCCATGGCCCAGATGACGGCCTGCTCCGCCCGGGTGGGGCGGGTGCGCCCCTGCCGTACATAGGCCCCGGCCAGCCGCGCCAGTAGTATGCCCAAGGGCGCCGCCAGCACCATCAGGGCCGGGTTCCACCTCCAGGCCGCGGGCAGATCCAGGCGCAGCAGAGCCATACACATCCGGGACACCCCACAGCCCGGGCACCAGAGTCCGGTCACGGCATGGAAAGGACATGGCAGGTACCAGCCCGTAAGGCCGCAGAAAAGCGCATAGGCGAGCCCGATCCCCAGGACCAGGCCCGCCCGCCGCAGGAGTTCGTTTCTTCTAGAAGGCATCGCCGGTGCCGGGGGTATAGTGGTTGACCTCATTCTGCATCAGGGCCCAGGCTACGATATCCAGCCCGAAAATGGAGAGTACCAGATACAGGATGGACAGGCTACCCGTAGGCGTACCCTGTTCCGCCCGGGCCGCGTCCAGCTTTTCGCCCATCTTGTAGCACCAGTAGATGCTGTAGATGCCGCAGCTGAGCAGTGTAAACAGAATGACCATGCCGCCGCTGGTGCCGGGCCGCCCCGTGACCTCGTTGATGTCCTCGTTCAGGCAGTAATACCAATAGATACCGTAGATCCCACAGGTGATGATGCTGAGCACCACACACATACCAACGCTGCGATACTTCATGTTTGTAACCTCGCTTTCTCTTTCTCTATACGTAGTATACCTGTTCATTGGAGGAGAATCAAGTGAAACATATTCTTTTGCTTACCACCGGGGGGACCATCGCCTCCCGACCCACGGAGGAGGGACTGGCTCCCGGCATGGACGGGGACGCGCTGACCCGCCATTTTCCCCTGCTCTCCGAGAATTACGCGCTCACAGTCCGCGATATCCTGCACCTGGACTCCTCCAACATCCAGCCGGAGGAGTGGCAGCTCATCGCCCGCGCTGTCCACGATCAGCGCGCCGCATATGACGGCGTGGTGATCACCCACGGCACCGACACCATGGCCTACACCGCGTCGGTGCTCAGCTTCATGCTCCGCGGCATTCCTATCCCCGTGGTGCTCACCGGCTCCCAGCTCCCCATCGAACACCCGCTCACCGACGCGCTGGAGAACCTGCGCATCGCCTTCGCCATGGCCGCCTCCGGCACACCCGGCGTCTTTGTGGCCTTTGACCGTAAGGTGATCCTGGGATGCCGGGCGGTCAAGACCCGCACCAAGGGCTTTGACGCCTTTGAAAGTGTCAACTGGCCTCCTGCCGCCTTGGTGGACGGCGGTGGGCTGCATATCGATCCCGCCGCGCTGCCCCCCGCCGCCGGGGATCGCTGCACGCTCCGGGACGAGCTGTGCAGGGACGTCTTTCTCATCAAGCTGACCCCCGGTCTCAATCCGGAGATCTTCGACATGCTGCTGCAAATGCATTATCGCGGGGTGGTAATCGAGGCCTTCGGCGCCGGGGGACTCCACTTCATCCGCCGGGACCTCATCTCCAAGCTCCACAAAGCGGCTCAGGCGGGCATGTCCGTTGTGGTCTGCTCCCAGTGCCTCTACGAGAGCAGCGACTTCACCCTCTATCAGGCCGGACAGCGCGCGCTGTCCCAGGGCGTGATCCAGGGCTATGATATAACCACAGAGGCGGCGGTTACAAAATTGATGTGGGTGTTAGGCCAGACGGAAGATCCGGTCCAGGTGAAAGCCTATTTTGCAAAGAGCCTGGCAGGCGAGGTATCCTTGCCGCAGTGACTGTCTTGCATGTTTAGTGGGCATCTTAACCGGTGCCCACTCATTTTTTGCATTTTTGCCCAAATGCAGGTTGACAAGCGTATCTCTGCGCAGTATGATAGGTGCAAGCGATAGTATCTTGTTAAGGATGGTGTTATTATGGCTGCCAACCTCGCTTTGAAAGAGCTCCGTGAACGCCAGGGGCTGACCCAGTCCGGACTTGCCCGCAGGCTCGGTATCAGCCGCGGCACGATATCGCAGTGGGAATCCGGCGCCTCCAAGATCAGCTCCGCCAGGCTGGAGCAACTATCCGACATTTTTAATGTGGACATCAGCCGCCTGACGCAGTCCACGGCGTCCGCTCCGGCCTCCGCCGGCGTGGGGGAATGTCCGGACGCCGCCGCTCCTGTACCCGTTCCGCCCGCCTGCGAAGGCGCCGCCGCCGTTCTGGAGAAATTTTGCAGTCTTGCCGCCCAGATGCGCTCTCTGCGCAACCAGTTCGACCTGTCGGAGCTGGAGCAGGCGGTCCAGGAGGCCCAGAGCCTGATCGACGCCTTTGAGATCCCTATCCTGAGCTTGACCACCGAGCAGTTCACCGCCGGCGCCTCCTCTCTCTCGGAGGAGGCCCTGTTGGCCCGCTACAGCCGTCTGCTGAAAAAGCGGGCCTCTTCCCCCAGGGAAGACCAGTGACACAAAAAAGGGGGCTCCCCTGCTGGCACAGCGGAACCCCTGGAGAAAACGCGGCCCACGGCCGACGCAGTCCGTTTTTATTGTATCGAAATGCCGGCCAAAAGTCAATGTTTTCTCTTTTTGTGTGCGGTTCTCCATACCATCACACAAAAGGAGGAGGTTGTACATACCCCCATGGACCACAGAGCAGATCTCTACGTGCTGCCCCACCCCAAAGGCGGCTGGCAGGTCCGCCGCCACGCCGCCGCCAAGGCCATCCGGCGGGTGGCGTCCTACCAGGAAGCCCTGGAGATCGCAGCGCGGATGGCTGCAAACGAGCAGTTATCTCTCCTGGCCCGGTATCGTCCGGCCGGGGAACCTTCCGCCTGAGCCGTCGGGCTCTGCCAAAACACGGGGGCGCGTCCTAGTCGGACGCGCCCCCGTGTTTTACATCTCTCTCCGCCCTTCCAGCGCCCGCATCAGCGTGGCGTCGTCGGCATACTCCAGGTGGCCTCCCACCGGGACCCCATAGGCCAGCCGGGTGATCCTCACGCCAAAGGGCCGCAGGAGACGGGCCAGATACATGGCCGTGGCCTCCCCCTCCGTGTCCGGGTTGGTGGCCATGATGACCTCCTGCACCTCGCCCGAGGCCACCCGCTCCAGCAGTTCCTTGATGTGAAGATCATCGGGACCCACATGGTTCATGGGAGAAATGACCCCGTGGAGCACATGGTAGCGCCCCTGATACTCCCGGGACCGCTCCATGGCGATGACATCCTTGGGATCGGCCACCACACATACCGTTCCGCCGTCCCGCTTGTCGCTGCGGCAGATGGCACAGGGCCCCTCGCCCTCCGTGAGGTTCTGGCACACCGGACACAGAGAGATGGCCCGCTTGGCGGTCACGATGGCGTCGGCAAACGCCTGTGCGTCCTCGTCGGGAAGGGACAGCACAAAAAAGGCCAGCCGCTGGGCGCTCTTGTTGCCGATGCCGGGCAGCCGTGCAAACTGCTCCGTCAGCTTTTCCAGGGCCGGGGGAAAATACTGCATAGGATGTTACCTCCAACGATTGATCTGTGCATTTTTTCCGATGACGGGCCCAGAGAGGTTACCCTCTCAGGGCCGCGATGGCAGCCGCCGAGTCCGGCGCACCGTACACCGAGGAACCTGCCACCAACACGTTGGCTCCGGCGGATACCGCCTGACGTGCGGTGTCAGGATCGATCCCTCCATCCACCTCCAGATTGCAGTCCGGCTGATAGCGGTCGATATACCGGCGGATCGCCTCCAGCTTGGGAAGCTGATCGGCCATGAACTTCTGTCCGCCGAAGCCGGGCTCCACTGTCATCACCAGCACCAGCTCCACACCCAGCTCCAGGTAGGGGAGCACCGCTTCGGCCGAGGTGATGGGCCGCAGGACGATCCCCCGCTTCACCCCGCGCTCCTCCATGCGCCGGAGGGCCTCCCGGATGCGGGGCGGCATATCGGCCTCCAGGTGGACCGAGAGCAGATCGGCTCCGGCGTCGGCAAAGGCATCCACATAGCGCCCCGGCTTTTCCACCATCAGATGGACGTCCAGAAACATCTCCGTGTGCCTGCGGATGGACGACACCACCGGCACGCCGATGGAGATGTTGGGCACGAACATGCCGTCCATCACGTCCACATGGAGCCAGTCGGCGGAATCCACCCGCCGGATCTCCCGCTCCAGATTGCAAAAATCCGCTGAAAGGATGGAAGGAGCAATTTTAATCATCTTTTCATCTCTCCTTATGGAAAATAAAATCCTTTTGCGGTATGCTCTTCCCATACCCGGTCCCGCAGAGGGGCACCGAGGCGTCGCCGCCGGCATAGGATACGACAAGCGGCAGGCGGCTCGCAAAGGCGGGCCGCAGGCGCCCCGGGACAGCCGCCGGCCTCCCACGGCAGCGCGCGAAAGCGTGCCGGCCTGGCGGCCCCACGCCGTCTCCCGGTCCGGCGGCGACGACCCGGCGGCCCACCGCACGAAGATAGCCGCCCCCCGGAGGTCCGCCTCCGGGGGGCGGCAACGGATGTTCAAGGGGCTACACGCTGGTGGTCATGACCTCGCGGACGTCGTAGCCCCCGTCCTTCACCGCCTTGATGATCTCCTGTTTGTGGACATGCCCAAAGGCCTCCAGCGTCACACGCAGCTCCACGCCGCTCTGGCGGTTGATGTTGACGAACTGGTTGTGCTCCAGACGGATGATGTTGCCGTTCTGCTCCGCCACGATCTCCGCCACCCGCACCAGCTCGCCCGGCCGGTCAGGCAGCTGCACCGAGAAGGTGAATACCCGTCCCCGGCTCACCAGGCCGTGCTGGACCAGGGAGGAGACGGTGATGACATCCATGTTGCCGCCGGAGAGCACGCTCACCACATTCTTGCCTGTGCAGTCCAGATGGGCCAGGGCGGCTATGGACAGCAGCCCGGCGTTCTCCACGATCATTTTGTGCTTTTCCATCATATCCAGGAAGGCATCCACCAGCTCCCGGTCCTCGATGGTGAGGATGCCGTCCAGATTCTGCTGCACATATGGGAAAATCTTGTCCCCAGGGGTCTTGACGGCCACGCCGTCCGCGATGGTCTCCACCCTGTCCAGGCTGACCACATGGCCCGCCTCCAGGCTGGCCTTCATGGAGGCCGCCCCGGTGGGCTCTACGCCGATGACCTTTACATTGGGGTTGAGGAGCTTGGCCAAGGTGGCCACCCCCGCGGCAAGGCCGCCGCCGCCCACGGGCACCAGAATGATGTCCACCTCCGGCAGATCGGAAAATATCTCATAGGCGATGGTCCCCTGTCCGGTGGCCAGAATGGGATCGTTGAACGGGTGGATGTACGTATAGCCCTCCGCCTCCGCCAGTTGGGAGGCCAGCTCCGCGGCGTCGTCAAAGACGGCGCCGTGCAGGATGACGTTGGCCCCGTAGTCCTTGGTGTTGTTCACCTTCACCAGGGGCGTGGTGGTGGGCATGACCACCGTTGCCTTCACGCCGGCGGCCTGGGCGGCGTAGGCCACCCCCTGGGCGTGGTTGCCAGCGGAAGCGGTAATAAGGCCCCGCGCCTTCTCCTCCGGGGTGAGGGTGCTGATCTTATAGTAGGCGCCCCGGATCTTGTAGGCGCCGGTCACCTGCATGTTTTCCGGTTTGATATAGACATGGTTCCCCGTGGCTTTGGAAAAAGCCACGGAGTGGACCAGATGGGTGTCCGCGATCACGCCCGCAAGCACACTGCGGGCGGCCTTGAAATCCTCCAGCGTCATCATTGACCATCGCTCTCCCTCTTCGTTTACAGCTATAACTTATATATAATAATAAGTTTTCCACCCCCTGTCAACCATCCTGTCCACGGTTCCCTTCCGCTTTTGCAAGGGCATCCCGCGTCCTAAGACAGGCAAAGTAAAACGGAATCCCATTGACACCCTTCCCACGGAAGGGTACAATAATTCTGTATCTTCTCTAAGGAGGCAGTTATGGCTAAGGTAGTAAAAAAATCTGTGGTCCCCATCTATGCGGTGGCCGTGGTGTGGCTGATCTTCGGGCTGTTCCTGCCCCTGTACCGGCCCCTCCATTATGCGGCGGCGGCGGGTGCCTCCCTGGCGGTCTTTCTCATCGCCAAGGCCATCTGGCCGGATCGCAGCTTCGAGACCCCGGAGGCCGCGAAGGACTCCGATCCCCAGGCGGAGGTGCCCCCCAAGGCGGAGGAGAAAAAGGCCCCTTCCACCGGCAATCCCGAGCTGGACGCCCTGATCCAGGACCGGGACCGGGCCGTCTCTGAAATGCGTCGTCTCAATGACGCCATCGAGGACCCCACCCTCTCCGCCCAGATCGACCATCTGGAGGAGATCACCAAGAAGATCATCTCCTATGTGGTGGAGCACCCTCAAAAGCTCTCCCAGATCCGCAAATTCATGAACTACTATCTCCCCACCACCCTCAAGCTCCTCAATGCCTATGACAGGATGGGCTCCGCGGGCGTGTCCGGCACCAACATCGACGGCACCATGGGAAAGATCGAGACGATGATGGACACGGTCACCAAAGCCTTCGACAAGCAGCTCGACGCCCTCTTCGGCGACGAGGCCCTGGATATCTCCACCGACATCACCGTGATGGAAAACCTGTTGGCCCAGGAAGGACTGACGGGCGAGCAGCTCCGCAGCGAGTCCTGACGGGCCTGCGGCGCAACTAGAAAGGATGGTTCAATATGGCCGACAACACCGATTTCACCCCTGAACTCACGCTGACCCCCGATATGGGTGCGGCGGCCGCCGCCGAGGCCCCCAAGGCCCCCGACGCGCCCAGCCTGACCCTGAATCCCACCGTGGCTCCTGAGGACGCCGCCGAGGCCCAAAAGGTCCGGGACGCCAACGCGGTCAAGCTGGATGAGAGCCAGCTCACCGAGGCGGAGCGCAAGATGGTCAACGAGTTCGCCCAGAAGATCGATATCAAGGACTCCAACGTGGTCCTGCAGTACGGCGCCGCCGCGCAGAAGAATATCGCCTCCTTCTCTGAAAACACCCTCAACTCCGTCCGCACCAAGGACCTGGGCGAGATCGGCCAGTCCCTGGCCGGTCTGGTAGGAGAGCTGCAAAACTTCGGCCAGGAGGAGAAGAGCGGTCTCTTCGGCTTCTTCCAGAAAAAGAAAAACGATCTGGAGTCCATGAAAGCCCAGTACGCCAAGGCCGAGACCAACGTGAACAAGATCGTGGCCGTGCTGGAGGGCCATCAGGTGACCCTGATGAAGGACATCGCCATGCTGGACCAGATGTACGATCTCAACACCAAGTACTACAAGGAGCTCACCATGTATATTCTGGCGGGCAAGAAGCGCCTGGAGCAGGTCCGCGCCGGCGAGCTGGAGGAGCTGCGGAAAAAGGCCGCCCAGAGCGGGGCCCAGGAGGATGCCCAGGCCTACAACGACCTGGCCAACATGTGCTCCCGCTTTGAAAAGAAGATCCATGACCTGGAGCTCACCCGTATGATCTCCATCCAGATGGGCCCCCAGACCCGGCTCATCCAGAACAACGACGCCCTGATGCTGGAGAAGATCCAGTCCTCCCTGGTGAACACCATTCCGCTGTGGAAGAGCCAGATGGTCCTGTCGCTGGGTCTGGAGCACTCCCGGCAGGCCACGGCGGCCCAGAGCGCCGTCACCAACATGACCAACGAGCTCTTGCAGAAGAACGCCGACATGCTCAAGATGGGCACCATCGAGACCGCCAAGGAGGCCGAGCGCAGCGTGGTGGATATCCAGACCCTGCAGCACACCAATCAGCAGCTCATCTCCACCCTAGACGAGGTCATGAAGATCCAGCAGGACGGCGCCCAGAAGCGCCGGGAGGCCGAGCTGGAGCTGGGACGGATCGAGGGCGAGCTCAAGCAGAAGCTGCTGGAGCTGCGCGGTTGAGCCGGACGCCTTTTGTACCTGTGGGATACGAAAATAAGGAGTGCCTATGAAGTTCTTTCAAAAACGCAGCGTAGCGGTGGTCCTCACCCTTCTGATCATCCTGGCCTCCATCGGCCTGGGTCAGGTCCGGCGTCCCGTACAGTCCTCCCCCGCGCCGGAGCCCGCCGATCCCTCAGCGCTGGACACCAGCCTGAACACCTCCGGCTACACAGACTGGCTGTGGGACGAGGCCGGTGTGCTCTCCGATGCCACAGAGGAGACGTTGTGCCTCTATAACGCCAACTGGGACGCCCGTTACGGTATGATCATGGCGGTGGCCGCAGTGTCCGACACCGACGGCATGGCCATCGACACCTACACCTATCAGCTCGGCAACGACATTGGTCTCGGCTCCCAGGACCTGCTGCTGGTAATGGACGTGGGTGGGCAGGACGCCTTCCTGATCCCGGGCGACAGCGTGACCTCCGCCCTGAGCGACTCCGTGATCACCCAGTACATGGACCAGTACTACGACGCATTCATGGCCAGGGATTACGACACCTTCGCCCTGGGGGTGTTCTCCTCCTTCCAGACGTTCTTCTCCTCCCATCTGAACGCCGCACAGAGTACGCCGGCGCCCGGCTATGCCGAGGGTTATGTCCGAGATGTGAGCTGGGTGGTCCAGATCTTTTTCCTCATCCTTCTGATCCTCATCGTATTCTCCATCATCGACAGCACCCGATACACCGCCTACCGCAGAAGATATTACGGTATGGGGGTCCCCCCGGTGGTCTTTCGCCCCCTTCTCTTCTGGCACGGGCCTGGCTACGGCTGGTATCGGCGGCGCTGGCGCCAGCCTCCTCCTCCGCCCGGAAGGGGTCCACGTCCCCCCAGAGGGCCGGGAGGCGGACCCACGCCCCCGCGGGGCGGCGGTTTCAGCTCCGGTCCCAAGCGCGGCGGCTTCGGCGGCGGTTCCAGGGGCAGCGGCTTCAGCTCCGGCTCCAGGGGCGGCGGCTTCAGCTCCGGCTCCAGGGGCGGCGGCTTCAGCTCCGGCTCCAGGGGCGGCGGCTTCGGCGGCGGTTCCAGGGGCGGCGGCTTCGGCGGCGGTTCCAGGGGCGGCGGCTTCGGCGGCCGCCGGTAATTCGCATCTCTCCATACCTGACGGGCATCCAGGCTGTCGGAAAAGCCATTTCGAGCTTTTCCGACAGCCTTTTGAATGTTTCAACGGGAGACACACCGGGGCTGCCGCCCCTTTTCCTGCGGCATGCCGCATATTTTCCAATCCGACACAACTCCAACACATTTTTTTGGTATCCTGCATATTGAGGAGGGGATCGACAATGGCTGACCGGATCCTGATTGTGGAAGATGAGCCCCGCATGCGGGATATCCTCCGGGACTATTTCCATGCCCACGGGGTGGAGGCCGACCTGGCCGCAGACGGCGCGGCGGGTCTGGACCGCTTCCGGGCGCGGGACTACGACGCGGTACTGCTGGACGTGATGATGCCGGGCCTGGACGGCTACGGCGTGTGCCGTGCCATCCGCCGGGAGAGCCGGGTCCCCATCCTCTTCCTCACGGCCCTTGGCGGGGAAACTCACGCGCTGGAGGGCTACGGGCTGGGTGCAGACGACTATGTGACCAAGCCCTTCTCCCTAGCCGTTCTCCTGGCCAGGACCACAGCCCTGATCCGCCGCAGCCGCGGCACCTCCGACGGCACGCTGATCTGTGGGGAAATTCGGCTGGATACCGGCCGCATGGCCTGTACAGTATGTAATACTGCTGTCAAATTATCCCCTCGGGAGTATGATCTGCTCCTCTGCCTCCTGCGCAACCGCGGCAGGGTCCTCTCCCGGGAGCACCTGCTCACCCGGGTATGGGGCTGGGATTTTGAGGGGGAGCTCCGGGCGGTGGACGTCCAAATCAAAAACCTTCGCGCCGCGCTGGGGCCCGCGGGCGGACAGATCAAGACCGTGGTCAAGGCGGGCTACAAGCTGGAGGAGGCGTGAACGATGCGCAAGCTGTTCTGGACCGTTTTTCTGCGAACGGCGGCGGTTTTTCTGGCCTTTTGGGCACTGATGGCGGGTGTGATCTCCTTCCGCAGTCTGGACGCCCGGGAGGCCTCTCTGCGTGCAGAGATCCGCGAGACCCTGGACTGGAACCTCATGAACTGCCAGCTGGTGCTGGAGGGGACGGCGGCGGCTGTGGAAAAGCCCGCCCTGCTCGCCGACCGGATGGCCGCCTGCTCCCCCGCCGCCGGCTCCATGGGCGTCTTTCGCATCTACGATTTGGATGGGACGGAGCTTGCCCGCAGCCCCCTTACCTCCGGCTATTTCTCCCTGCCCGGCACCGGAGTCTACGACTACTTCCTCCATTTTGATCCGGTCCTCACCGATGACGAACAGCTCGCCCTGGCCCGCCTGCTCCGCGCCGATAAGGACCTCTGCGCCTTTTATGGGGCGGAGGGCGGCCTCTATGGAGAGGGCGATGTGGACAGACCGGGGCTCTATGGCGAGGTCACCGGCGTGGTGGAGCACAATGTGGTCTACCCACAAAAGCTGGTGTACTACTTTGCCGACGGCCCTCTCACCCTTCTCGACACCGACAGCGCCTATTTTGAAGGCAAGACCCTCACCACCCTCGCCTTTGACGCCGCCCGGCTGCAGTCCCCCCTCATCTGGAGCGATGATCCGCCGGAGCTGGCTCTGCAACTCTTCCGGCAGGCTCAGGCCCGTGTGGACAGTCTGGTGGGCAGCCGCGGGCCGTCCGCCAGCTGGGTCGGCGCCGTGGAAGGCGGCGCAGGCTACGCCCACTGCGGTATAGTGGCCCCCTACGACAATCTGATTTCCGCCTACGGCGCGGCCTACCCTCCCCTGCGTCTGGCCACCCACGGCCTCGGACTGCTCTATGGGAGCACCTTCTTCTTTGCCCTGCTCCTGGCTGTTCTGGTGGCCCGGTCTCAGTCCCGCTCCCTCCAGCGGGAGCGGGACCTCACCAACGCCGTGGCTCACGAACTCAAGACCCCGCTGGCCCTGGTGCGCTCCTATGCCGAGGGGCTCAGCGAGGACATCGCCCCGGAAAAGCGGGAGGAATATCTCTCCGTCATCGTGGAGGAGTCGGACCGGATGGCCGCCCTGGTGGGCTCCCTCCTGGACCTCTCCCGGCTGGAGTCGGGGCGTGCCCGGTTCCAGCCCGTTCCGGTGGCGCTGGACCAGGTGGTGCGGGACGTGCTCCGTCCTCTGGAGCACCCAGCCCGTAAAAAGGGGATCACCCTCTCCCTGACGCTGGAGCCCTGCACCCTGTCCGGGGACCGGGAACAGCTCACCCGGCTGGTCGGCAACCTGGCCTCCAACGCCCTGCGCCACTGCGCTCCCGGGGGCGAGGTGCGCTTCCTGCTCCGTGTGGAAAAGGGCAGCGCCCTTCTCCGGGTGGAAAACGACGGAGACCCCATTCCCCCAGAGGTCCTGCCCCGGCTCTTCGAGCCCTTTTACAAGGCGGACCCTGCCCGGACCCGGACCCAAGGCGGCACCGGGCTGGGGCTTGCCCTGGTGCAGGAGATCACCGCTCTTCACGGCGGGCGGTGCGGCGCGGACTCCCTTGCCTCCGGTGCGGCCTTCTGGTGCACGTTTCCCATTTGCCAAGCGCCCGATTCCATGGTATGATATCTCTATCAGAAGGAGGTAGATCCCGTGGAATACGACCGCGTTCGCATTAAGCTGGCGGCCAAGGCCGCCGTCCGCCAGGGCTCTCCCCGCCCCTGGCTGGTCACGCTGATTTATCTGCTCCTTACACAGGCCCTGGTCTCCGCAGTTTCCACGGCCGCCACGCTTCCGGTCACCCTTGCCGCCGGGGCCAATCTTGCCATACGGGGCCATGGCGGCCACATCAGCCGCGGGGCTACGTCCGCCGCCTCCGGGCTCTTCCTGGCGGTGATGGTCTTCCTCTACCTCCTGGCTATGCTGTTCACCCTGGTCATGCAGACCGGCTATCTCCACTACACCATGCGGCTCTGGAGGGGCCGCCGCACCGAGATCAAGGACCTCTTTTTCGGCTTTCACCTGGCCGGGCGGATCATCTGCCTGTCCCTGCTGCTCTTTCTGCTCAGTTTTTTGTGGACCGTGGTCTCTCTGGCGGTTCTGGTCCCATTTTCCCTGCTGGCCGTCTGGCTGGACAGCCAGCTTCTTGCGCTCCTCCTCCTCCCGGCCACTGTACTGAGCATGGCCCTCCTCTATAACCGTCTGCTGCGGTACGCCCTCTCCTACTATCTCCTGCTGGACCATCCCGATTGGAGGGCCCTGGACTGCATCCACGAGAGCAAGCGCCTAATGACGGGCCGCCGCTGGTCCCTTCTTCTTCTGTCTCTGTCTTTTTTGGGCTGGGCCCTGCTGGTGGCCGCCATCATCCTGGCGGTTTACCTGTTGGGCGGCTTTGCCATCTTCTTTTTCTTCCAGGTGAGCCGTGGGGGCTTTGCCGCCCTTCCGGTGCGTGTCTTCGGCATGTTCCTCCCCCTGCTCCTGGCCGCGGCCGCCCTGCTGTGCAGCGCCCCGCTGCTCCTGTGGCTCACCGCCTACATGGGCACGGCCTTTGCCGGTTTCTACGACTGCGCCGCCGGCACTTCTCCCGCCCCCGTGGATGAGTCCGCTCCGCCGGCGCCTGTCGAGACCTACTGCCGGGTGGGCGGGCCCGACAAGGCATCCGTCCCTCACTACTACTATTCCGGCGCCCCGGCCGGGGAACCGCCCCGCCGGGTCCCCGGCCCGCCTCCGTCTCCCCATGAGCCGGAACTTCCCCCCGGCTTCTACACCGGTTTTCTCCATAAGGACCCCCCGGAAGACGGAGCGCCTTAAAATAAGCGGAAAGGGGGCCCGCTCAGATCACCTGGGCGGGCCCCCTTTGCTTCAGGGTTATAAAAAACGGTGCGGCTCTTCCGGGCTGTCTGCCTATTCCGATATGCAGACAAGTCCTAGCGGTCCATCTGTCGGAGCACCAGGGGCAGGACCAGCTCGGCTACCCGCTGTTCCGCCGCGGCGGAGAGGTGGCGCTTCGGGGTCGTCCGCTCGTTGAACCAGCGCTCCGGGTCGCCCAGGAAGGGCGTATAGAGGTCTACGAAGGGGATCCTCAACTGATCGCAGAGGCTGGCGAGCGACTCGTTCCAAATGGGTAGCCGGGCCTGCACATCCCGCCCGGCCACCTCCTCTGAGAACCAGGGGATTCCCAGCAGAATGAGGGGTATACCGGCTTCCCCCGCCTGGTCCAGCACGTCGGAGACCTCGGAGAGGAATTCGCCCAGAGGGACCTCCAGCTTCTTGGCGTCGTTGGTGCCGAAGCCCAGCACGCACAGGTCAGCGCCCTTGGTGGCGGCGTCGAAGTGTTCCATGGCGAAATCCGCCTGGATGCCGGGGTGTCCCTCGTTTTTCACCGCCACGTCCCTGCCCCGATCCCGCAGAAGTGCCTCCAGGCGGGCAGGCCAGGCGTCCTCCAAGGGGCCCGCCGTGCCGGTGTCCCCCAGATAATACCTCGTGTTGGAATCTCCAAAGGCTACGATCTGATACGACATTTCTCCTTCTCCTCTCTTTTGCTCACCCGTCGCACTCCGGGCAGAATCCGTAGATGGGGACACCTTTCTTCTGTCGGGCCCACTGGCGGTCTCCATAGGAATAGTGCCACCACTCACAGCCGTAGTTGACAAAGCCTGCCGCCTCCATCACATGGAACAAGAGCCGCCGCTGGTCCCGCATCGTCTCCCTCCCACCGTCCGTCCGTTCAAACCAGTCGGTGTGAGCCTGACTGGTGAGGTTGTCAAACCCGGTACCCATATCCATGGGCGTTCCATCCAGACACAGCGTCAGATCCACCGCGCCGCCGGTGGTATGGGGCGCGGGCCGGTCCAGCCGCTTGACCGGCCTGGCCACATAGTCCTCCAGTATGAGCTCCAGTTCCGCCGCTGAGATGCCCGGGCGTTCCTCCTGAATGACCGTTTTGAACTGGTCATAGATGGCCCGCTGTACCCGCAGGGGGCGCAGCCCATCAAAAATCAACAGGGAGTATCGCTCCGGCAGCAGCGCAAGCACGCGCCTGAGCCGCTCCCACACCCCCTCCCGCACCCAGCAGCGGTCCAGCGCGCCGTCCAGCCCCTGGCGCAGATAAGACGCCCCGCAGAGGATCCGGGGCGTCCGCCCGGTAATATCCACCAGAGGCTCGCCGCACTCCTCAATGGGGGGCACCAAGTCCCATCCCCGGTCATCATAGGGCGGGATCGGTTTCCAAAACTGTTCCGGCTCATCCATGCTCTACGGTCACCTCAAACCATTTGGAATGTATCTGTTCCTCTGCAAAACCGCTCTCCCGGTAGAGGCGGAGCGCCGGCATGTTGGAGCTGGCTACCCGCAGGAAACAGCTTTGAAAGCCCAGTTCGGCCAGCCGGTCCATGGCTGAGAGCAACAGCTCCCGGCCCAGGCCACGGCCCCGGAAGCCCGGCCGAAGGGCAATGCCCTCGATCTCCGGCTCTTGTCCGGCCAGCGCCAGCTCATAGACGCCCACCGCCTTGCCCTCAAAGAGAAAAAAACCACAGTCATGATCTTCGTCCAGACAGGTTTCCAGCTCCTCCGGACCATAGGTCGCGGAATTGGGCACATCAAAAAATCCCTCGTTATGGATTTTGAGCCATGCTTCGCCCTCCGCAGGGCGGAGCGGTTCCAGCACAGCCAATCCTCCGGGCCCGGGCCGCGCCTCTCCCAGCTCCCGGCGCAGGAGCAGCATATCGTGTACATGGGTCAGCCTGCACCGCCCCAGCTTCCCCTCATGTAGGGGTGCGCCTGGATCAGTAGAGGCGGCATAGACCCGACGGGCCCCTGCGGAAAACAGGGCGCCGGCCTCCCGTTCCAGCACATGGGCCAACTCGTCCGGCGGGCATCTGCGAACGGCAAGATACCCCTTGCCCTTGGGTGCGATCTCCGCAGCGAAGCGCTCTACCTCTACATCCCCACCGGGTTGCTTCATCTTCTCTCAGTCCTTTCGTGCGTCTTATTTTATCACAGCACGGTCTCCTGCGCAATGGGAGGGCGGAGGTCATATGACCTCCGCCCTCCCATCAGCAGACTGTTTAGTCCCCTTGGAGCGCATCGTAGCCTTCCTCCCCGGTGCGGACCTTGACTACGCTCTCCACATCATAAATAAAGATCTTTCCGTCTCCAATATGTCCCGTAAACAGCGCCCGTTTGGCTGCAGAGATCACTTCACTCACTGGAACCTTGGAAACCACAATATCGACCTGCACTTTGGGCAATAGATTCATGGACATTTCTACGCCGCGATAGTATTCAGTCTTTCCTTTTTGTATGCCACAGCCCAAGACCTGAGTAACGGTCATACCCGTCACACCGATATCATTCATGGCGCTCTTTAGTTCTTCAAAACGGGCCTGATTACAGATGATGGTGACTTTCGAAAGCTTTACATCAGAGGCGGATATCTCCGCCTTCGCATCGGATACCACCTGGACCGGAATGGCCTTGTCCATTTCTGTGGCTCCGGATCCGGCAGGTGCTGGAATGCCATTCGTACCCGAGATACCATTCACGCTGGTGGCCGGCATAAAGTCGGCATAGGCGGAGACCAGACCGTGTTCCTGGATGTCCAATCCCTCAATCTCCTCCTGAGCGGAGGCGCGCAGCCCAATGGTATGTTTGATGACTTGGAACACGATCGTCATAGTGACCACCACCCAGGCAATGACGAAAAAGACACCCAGACATTGGGTCATCAGGAAGGCCGTGCCACCCCCATAGAGCAGACCACCGTTCAGGGCGAAAAATCCGGTGAGTATAGTGCCCATCGCCCCACATACGCCGTGGACCGAGATTGCGCCCACAGGATCGTCGATTTTGGCCACCTTGTCAAAAAATCCGATGGCCAGCGGCATTACGATACCGACACAGATGCCGATCGCCGCCGCCCCGCTAATCGAGACCATATCGCACCCTGCGGTAATGGCCACCAGTCCGCCCAGGGCCGCGTTGAAGGTCATGGATACGTCAGGCTTCCCATAGCGCAGCCAAGTAAAGACCATGGTAGTGACGCAGGCTACCGCTGCTGCCATGTTGGTGGTGCAGAAGATAGATCCAGCCAAAAGCATGGTCTCATCCCCTTCCATCCCCACGGTGGAACAGCCGTTGAAGCCAAACCAGCAAAACCAGAGGATAAAGACTCCTAGGGCAGCTATGGAGAGGTTGTGTCCCAGAATGGCCCGGGGCTTGCCATCCTTACCGTACTTTCCGATCCGGGGCCCCAGGATCTTGGCGCCCACACAGGCGGCCACACCGCCCACCATATGGACGGCCGTAGACCCTGCAAAGTCGTGGAACCCAATCTGCGCCAGCCAGCCGCCGCCCCAGATCCAGTGGCCAGAGATCGGGTAAATCACCAGAGAGATCACTGCCGAGTAAATACAGTAGGAGATGAACTTCGTCCGTTCCGCCATAGCCCCGGAGACGATGGTGGCGGCAGTGGCGCAAAAGACTGTCTGAAAAATAAAGAACGCCCAGATCGGGACCCCTGCAGGAAGGATTGCTGTATAATCACCCCGTACCAATGGGTCGAAGCTCCCAATCAGAGCACCTGTGCCACCAAACATAATTCCAAACCCAACCAGCCAGAAAGCGGGGGTTCCGATACAGAAATCCATAAGATTCTTCATAAGGATATTACCGGTGTTTTTGCTACGGGTAAAGCCGGCCTCGCACATAGCGAATCCAGCCTGCATAAAAAAGACCATCGCTGCTCCGAGCAGCACCCAGATTGTGTTGACCGACGAATACATCTTTCACTCCTCCTCATTCTCCGACGACAGCAATCCGCCGGTAAAGCAGAAGGACGCTCGGCCCGCCATCTTCGGCGGATCGAGCGTCCTTGCTTATTGCCTAAAAGTTTATCGAAGAATTTGCATCTTGTCAATATCAAGAATTCATTTTCAGGACACAACATAAAATACTTGCAAAATAAAATATTATTTTATGCACTCTAACACAAATTTTCCTGCACTCCATGCAATCGGACCGATACCGGCCGCCGCAGCGTTATCGAATCCGGTGTCACTTTGCAGTCCCAGGCCAAAATTTGTACCCCTCGCTCCGCCGCACGCCGCACCGCCGTGCCGAAGGCTGGATGGGTCCGGTCATTGGGGGCCCAAAAGGCGACGCCCTCCATCTGGACCACCAAAAAGAGCGCCGCCTCATAGCCCTGCTCCAGACAGGCGCACAGCTCTTCCACATGCTTGACCCCCCGCGCCGTCGGGGCGTCCGGAAAGTACACCGCGCCGTTTTCTTCCAGTGTAACTCCTTTGACCTCCACGAATCCCCTCCGATTTGATGCCTCCCAGTAAAAATCAAATCTAGAATTCCCCCAAGTAGTCTCTGGGCGCAGTAAAGTAAGCCCCTCCTGAAACCCGCCTACGCCCACCCACTCGGCAAAGACACGATTGGGCGCCTGGGCGTCCATATTAATGAGGCGCGCTCCCTTTTCCACAGCAACCAGATCGTAGCATGTCTTCCGGTCCGGGTTCCCGCTCTTTTCCAGGTAAACATTGGCGCCCGGCACCAGCAGTTCCCGGCAGCGCCCTGTGTTCTTCACATGAACCACCTCAGGCTTTCCGTCCAGGAGCACATTGGCGATAAAGCGATTGGGGCGGCTAAGGAAAGTGGCCCTATAACTATTGTCGTATTGCATGGCGATGCTCCCTCCCAAAAACTACAAAAAAGCGGACAGAATTCTCTGTCCGCTTTTTTGTGTCGGCACTACCTATCTTCCCGGCCCGTCTCCAGGCAAGTATTTTCGGCGCAAGTGAGCTTAACTGCCGTGTTCGGAATGGGAACGGGTGGACCCTCACCGCAATCAGCACCGACTGCTATTTCAACTGCTCTCACACAGTCAAAACCAATATGAAGTTTAAAATGGTGACCCGTGCGGGAATCGAACCCACGTTTGCGGCGTGAGAGGCCGCCGTCTTAGCCGCTTGACCAACGGGCCATATGGTGCGCCTTCACGGATTCGAACCGGGGACCCACTGATTAAGAGTCAGTTGCTCTACCAACTGAGCTA
>CDZQ01026856.1_pt1 | contig 24480 bp, 20 predicted proteins | sample 554831 | NCBI WGS metagenome assembly CDZQ01 (sample SAMEA3182112, study PRJEB8094) | gut metagenome | biome: human; feature: gut; material: Stool; isolation source: human stools | place: Canada | collected 2013-05-06 | reverse complement strand
GCTTGATGGGAGACAACTGACCTGCTAAACTATCCGTATGAACGAATAGACTGGAGTGAGTGATCATGGCAATCGGAGAACGGCTTCGCTTTTTCCGGAAACTGCAGGGGATGAAGCTGAAAGAACTTGGGAGGAAGATGGGCTTTCCGGAGAAGAGCGCGGATGTGCGCATGGCCCAGTATGAGGCTGAGACCAGGACGCCTAAGGCGGAATTGACCGCCGCCCTGGCCAACGCACTGGATGTGTCGCCCCTGGCCCTGACGGTGCCGGACATCGACAGCGACCTGGGGCTGATGCACACGCTGTTCGCCTTAGAGGACACCTATGGCCTGCGGGTGGAAGAGGTAGACGGCGAGGTCTGCCTGGGGGTGGACGCCTCCCAGGGAGCGCGGGCGGCCAGCCTCCGGGAGATGCTCCGCGCCTGGCGGGAACAGGCGGCCAAACTGGAGGCAGGGGAGATCACCCGGGAGGAGTATGACAGGTGGCGTTATCGCTATCCTGAGTTTGGCACCAGCGGGCAGTGGCATAAAATATCGCCCAGCCAGGGGCTGAGCGACGCAGTAGTAAAGCGGGGCAGGAAACGCATGAAGAGGGGAGTGAAAGAAAATTGAAAACCTGCAAAAAAGACGGGCTTTGGGGTAAGGGTGCGGCTGAGAAGCTTGTTGCGTAGAGTCCCGTTCATCTGTAATTTCACGTATCAGAGCCTTCCCAGCAGGGCTTATTATCATATCACTTCCCTGGCACTGAATGCGATGTAAGGGCCTGCGGTCAAGGGACCAACGAAACCCCGGCGGACATGATTCAGTCATAGAACTGAATCATGTCCGCCGGGGTCATAGTTTGGTGGAAAACGATTTCTCCAGGGTTTTCTGGGGATAGCGTTATCTTTGTTTCCGGCTACATATTTTATTAAAGGTGAATGATATCTGTTTTTCTACGCAAGACACCCACTTGAAAAAATTCCTCCTCAGTGGTGGAACAGCGGCCAGAATTCGACCTGCGTCTGCCGGGAGGGTAAGGACTCTATCTGCTCCCTTGATTTATCGGCAACATAGCAGCACACGATTAGTCACATGTGTGTATTCGGCTGCGAGGTCTATTTGTCCATCCGACGTTTTGTCTCGTGAGGATAAAGTTCTACCAGAGGCTGACCATGGGCAACGAGCCCTGACGCAGAGAGTGTATGACCGAGTGTATGATCGTTTGAAGATGAGAAAAAAGCGAAGGAAAATTAGCGTGGACGAGTGAAATGCCGCTGTGGCCAGGGACCTGCTGGATTGGTCCGGGCGAGGTGAACTGACGGATGCGGAACCAAAAGGTCCTTAGACGCGCGGTGAATGATCAAAGGTAAAATGCCCCGGAGGCTGTGTGTAAACGCACATACAACCTCCGGGGTTTTCTTTGTCGACAGCGTAGCAGTTTCAACGAGCTTCCATATCTCCAGCGAGCCGTAAGGAGCACGCTGAATATAATCAGATCATGATGTCACATGTCAAGCAAAGAGTTCCCGGCAGACGTTGGTGCCGGCCAAAAACCCACTGGCTAGCGCCCAGGACATGTCGTTGAGAACCTGGACCTTGGCACCGGCCATGTTGAGGAATCGTCCGGAGGCGAAGTCCCCCGTGACATACAGCCTGGGAATCAAAGTTCCGTCTGAGCGATAAGCCTGCATATCTCCATTGACTAGAACACCACCAAAGGCACCGTCAGTGCCCAGCGTAGCCCGAACGGCATAGTAGGGGCCCCTAGAGCAGGGGACCAAATACTCGGCTTGCTTAAAACAGTCCCGGTCAAATCCCTCGATACAGTAATGGTTGTAATTATCCACTGTGGTCCGCAGGGCGGCGGGATCGACTCCTATACGATTGGCAAGCTCTTCTACGGTATCTGCCCGGAACACCTTATCAGCCTCGGGCACCAACACGGACTGGATATCCCGTTCTGCTTCCTCCATAGTGACGGGGAGAGGGGGCAGACCAAAAATGCCCGGCGCAGGAGGCTTTGGGTGTTCGACGCTGTCCCGGATGGCGGCCTCCAAGTTATTGGTGTCAAACAGAATAAAGACGTAGCCATCGGGCTGCTCCATCATCATCAAGCCAGAGTTGAAAACGCCGTTGCGGATCTGAGAGGGCTCGCAGACATAGCGTCGGCCCAAGGTGTTCACTGCCAAGGTAAAGGGAGAGTTACACATATTGGACATGACACCGCTCTTGCTGAATACCATGGGACCCATCAGCCGCAAGCAATAGTTCTTTTTGTCTAGCTTGGCATCGACCAGTTGGGCGATAGCAAAGCCGTCCCCAGTGTAGTTTGGATTAGTGTGAGGGCTGGGGCCCATGTGCTTTCGAGCAATTAAGAACTGGGGACAGATCTCGGCCATGATTTGCTCATTGTTGATCCAACTACCAATGGCCAGGATACAGGCATGACAGGAGATCTGCACCTCTCCCTCGGGACTGTCGGCAATGATGGCGGAGATGCGGCCATCAGCCACCTGGGCACTTTTGGCACGTGTATTGGTGAGCACCTCTACCCCCAGCTCATCACACTTGGCCCGGAGCGTATCCATAAACAGCCGGCCGCCGCCTGTGATGCCGCCTGGTCCACCCATCTGTGGGCCAAGGGGCCCGTCATCTCCATCAAAGACATAGCGGCCTACATGGAATTTGTCCCCCATATCGCTGCCAGCTAACTGGCAGAACCAGTCAAAGAACTGGCCTGTTGCCAGAATAGCGTTGCCCACCAGCTTGGGGTCTAACCGCCAGTAAGTGGCATCCATGACCTTACGCAGGTATGCATTGGTTACATCAGGCAGTCCACGATCCTGCTGCCACTTGCTGCGAAAGGTGCGCATTGTGGAGGCCATGATCATCCCACCGCCGGTGCGGGGAGCCTTTTCCACCACGATGACTCGGTATCCGGACAGCTGAGCTGCTCGGACTGCGGCCACCAGACCGCTTCCTCCGCCGCCCAATACTACTATGTCACATTGTTTTTTGATCGGCATAGCGCGCTCCTTCCATATCCTTTGCAACGGTCTCACCAGCCAGTAGTCCACACGCCAAGGACAGCCCCAGGGCGGAACCACTCAGGTAATACTCCCGGCCCTCCCAGCCGCTGACGATGACACCAGCTGCATAGAAGCCGTGGATAGGGATGTCATCTTTCCCTAGGACACGCAGTTCCCGGTCGGTCATGACGGGTCCAAAGGTGTCGATCATCAAGGGGCAGAACTTGACCGCGTAGTAGGGAGAGGTACGTAGTGCGCTCAGGTATTCAGGAGACTTGCCGAACCGCAGGTCTTCTCCCTGGTCACAGAAGTCGTTGTATTCGTCCAAAGTCTGACGGAGCATGTCCGGCTTTGCGCCGATCCAGGCGGCAATCTCTTCGATAGAGTCAGATCTGCAGACCCATTTCCGACTTTCGTGCTCCAAATAGTCCTGGATAGAAGAGGGGTCAAAGGCGATGAAGAAGGGGAGTTCTCCATGGCAGAGTGCATCTAGACCCGCCTGATCGAAGATCGCATAGCCCACCATACCAGGCTGAGCAATCAGAGGATTGGCCTTTTCGTTGCGGCCTGCCGCATCCTCCCGCATATAGCGACGACCCATTTGGTTGACCCACATGGCCGTGGGACAACCACCTACACGGTTAGGAGCGTGGTTGCGCTTGGTGAAACTGTAGTTGGGCTCCCTGAGCAGAGTACAGTAGTCCTGAAGCTTGGCTCCCGCCTCTCGGGCGAGGGCGATCCCATCACCTTGTAGAGGGATAGCATCGGTGAGGTAGGCACCAGGGTAGTACTGGTTTGGGAAGTACTGGCAGAGCAGCTCATCGTTGCCGATGAACCCACCAGAGGCCAAGATGACGTTGGGCGTATCCACCTGGACAAGTTCTCCGGAGGTAGCATCCTGGTAAATCAAGCCGGTGACCTGTCCGTCCTCAGCTTTGATCTGGGTGACTGCAGCATTGACGATGATCTGTTCTCCCCGCTTGCGCAATGCTTGGGCCATACGGTCGATATACCGCCGAAAATAGCCGAAATCCACATCTAGCTTAGCCGGACGGTGAGTCCACGGGCCGTCCACAGTATACTCCGCCCCCAGCGTTTCAAGCCAGTCGATGGTAAAGGCGCTGCGCTGGATCAGGTTCCAGTACAGTTCCAAATTCAACCGTTCATAGTGGTGGTAGATCACGGCCTCATCGAAACAATCCGCCGCAGTGGCCTGATTGCCGGCCTCCTTTTGCAGGTGACTGGCGGCAGCGAAGACCCATCCACCGGCCATACCGGAATTGCCGCCGAAGTATGGCCGCTTTTCCAGGACCACGATGTTCTCCACGCCAGACTCACTAGCCCGTAGTGCGGAGGCCAAACCAGCTCCACCACCACCTATCACAGCCAGATCTGCAGTTATACGTTTATCTGTCATTTCGCCTGATGCCCCTTTCCGTTATAGCGCCTGTTGAGTTATGAGGTATGCTTTGGATGGATCGCGTCCATAGGGCACAGGGTCACACAGGTCCCGCAGCCTACGCACTGTTCCTCTGTGATCTCGTAGTGCACGATCCCAGGGAAAATACAGTGGACTGGACAATTCGCCTCACACCGTCCACAGGTGATGCAGTTGGGACCGATCTCATAGGTCATTTTGCTCACCCTCCCATGTTTTGCATTAGTAAGGATAGCAGGGAACAACATAGTCGGGACCCTGCTGCATTCTCATTGTATCCTTGGGTGGGTCATGAGTCAAATATCTAGTTTTTCGAGAAACTATAACTTCTAGTCATAATTCTTGCTTGTTGAGATTCAGATAGAAATCCTGTACTCGGTCGTAGAGTGCCAACGCTGCCTTGGATTGGTAGTGACCAAAAACCGAGGCGATGCCTATGACCCTTGGGGGTTGAGGATCGGCAAGTGGGATCGTAATAGAACTTTCATTGAGGGTGGGGACGTATTGGCCCAGAGCAAGGGTGATAGATTTAGGGACCAGAGCGATAGCAAGCCCCCGGTCGACAAGCCGGCCGACCATGCCGGGGTTTCCTCCTTCGTAGATGATGTTGGGTTCAAATCCTGCACGGGCACAAATATCCCGGACATAGTTATGGCTTCGAAAGCTGCGGTCCCCTTGGGCGATCCGTTCCTGGGAAAGCTGCTCGGCAAAGATCTTATTCCGGTTGGCCAGAGGATGGGACCTGGACAGCAGTACGCAAATATGGTCATCAAACAACGGAAGCCAGTTGATATTAGGGGAGCAAAGCTGCTGGGACAACACAGCGAAGTCACAAGTCCCGTCCAGCAGTTTGGCACCTATTTCGTCGATGGGGTAGTATTTTTCCTGAAAATGCACATTGGGATAGTCGCATAGAAACTGTTCAAACAGGTGATCTAATTCGATGCTCTCTGACAGGGCGATGGAGACACATCCCTGCTCCAGACCTGCCTGGTCCCGGACGCACTGTACACCGTCTGCAATCTGGCGCATGGCTGTCTCCATCTGAGATAGGAACAGGCGTCCAACGGTGTTCAGCTCCAAGCGCATCCCCTGTCGTGTGAACAACTCCACACCTAACTCCGACTCCAGGCGGGCCATAGATTTGCTCAGGGCAGGCTGGGAGAGGTAGAGTTTCTGTGCAGCTTTGGTAAAACTGCCTTCCTCAGCTATGGTCTGAAAATATTTGATTTGGTTCAGTTCCATGCCGGCTCCTCCTTGGAGTTGTCGGTACCGCTCTGTTCCGACACCCAGGCTGCAGGCAGAGCGTGGAAGTAGTCGATGATACGGCTACGGAGGACTTCCGCTGCCTGTGAGGTCACCCGCCCTGCAAGGGACACGATCCCGATGGTCTTATGCCAGAAATCATCCTTCAGCGGGATATAGACCACGCTCCCTTCTTCGTAAGGAAAGTGGGTCGCCTGATCTAGTCCAAGGCTGACAGAGAGGGGGGCAAATGCAATGCCGATTTTCTTGCTGACCAAACGGCCGACTAGAGATTTGTCAGTGCCCTCGTAGACGATGTTGGGGGAAAAACCGATATCTTCACCCATCTCTCGCACAAAGCTGAGACGACCAAAATTATCCCCTTGGAGAATATGCTCTCCCTCTAGTTCCCGCAGCTCGATTACCTTACGCCCTGATAGGGGATGATCCTTGTGGAGCAGCACGGACATCCGGTCTTGGTAAAGCTCCTGCCAGCTGATTTTTGGATTCGCAATTTTTTCGTAGGTGAGGCCAAAGTCCGCCTTACCTGTCAGGAGGCTCTCCTCCAGTTGCAGGGTGGAGGCAGGTAACTCCTGAAAGTAGACATTGGGATAGTCGGACAGGAAGTCTTCAATTGGTTTTGTGATGGTGATCGCCTCAGACATGGCGATGGAGACATGACCTTGTTCTAGACCAGCCCGCACTCTGGCATTTTTGACACCAGTGTCCAGATGGAGGATGGCGAGGTTCACTTCTTCCAGGAGGATCCGACCAAAATGGCTCAGTGAGATCCGATTGCCATCCCGGAGAAACAGTTTTACCCCAAGCTCATCTTCCAGATTGAGGATGGCCTTACTTAAAGCAGGCTGCGAGATGTTGGCTTTCTTCGCTGCGCGGGTAAAGTTTCCCTCCTGCGCAGCTGCTTGAAAATATTTCAGCTGAGTTAATTCCAAAGTGGTCGCCCCCCTGATAAGTTCGTCGTTTTCATTATAAACGAAGGTTATGAGTTGTCAAGATTTTATTCATTTGACGAATTGAACAGGGCGTTATATGATTTGGTTAGGCAAAATAATAGAGGAAAGCCCGAAAAATATCACAGTTGTTTAGCCAATGCGACATATAGCGCAGTCAGCATGCGGCAAAGCCGCTGTATATTACATTTCATCATAAGGAGGAACCGAAATGAAGAAGAGGAAGGCAAGCGTATTCCTGGCGCTACTGCTGGCGATGGTGATGCTATGCTCCGCATGTTCACCGTCAAATAGTAACACGAGCCAGACCCCGGCTGATGCAAGTCAAGACCTGAACGCCAGTGCGGATGTTTCTGCAGGCAACCAGTCGGACACGCTGAGAATCGTCATTGGCGCAGAACCCTCTAATATCATGCCTCTCTCTGCGGAGGCGGGAGATGGCCAATGGATCGCATGGTGTATTTACGACCGGCTGGTGGACTATGATGCGGAAACCGGGGAGTTGGTCCCGTCTCTGGCTACCTCCTGGGAGTGGATAGATGACACTCATGTACGTTTCTTCCTTCGGGACGACGCGGTGGCCTATGATGGAACGACGATTACCGCAAACGACGTTTTGTTCTCTGTCCAGCGGGGACTGGAAGGGGATGCCACTGCCCAATGGAGTATGGTGGACGGCAATGAGTGCAGTGTGGAGGATGACTATACCTTTGTCCTGGGGTTGACTGAGGCATATCCCTCCATCATCGGAAAGCTGGCGTATGTGGCGACGCTGACAGTTATTGATGAGTCTTCCTGTGAGGCGTTGGGCGGCTATGAGGCGGCGGTCCGCAATCCCCAGTGTACATCAGGCCCCTATTTCTTCGATGAATGGAAGGCTGGAGAATATATCCGCCTGGTGCGCAATGACAACTATTGGGGTGAGGCCGGCTTCTATGAGACGCTGGAATTCACTTGGGTTAACGACAGCACCTCCCGCACCATGGCGGTGGCCTCCGGTGATGCGGACTTTGCCGTAGAGATTGGGAGTGCAGACCTGACAGCTGTGGAGAGCTATGACAACTGTATCGGCATTATGTTGGGCGGCGGCGGTACCAATGTACTGTTCTTCAACGTGACCAATGAATACCTGAGCAATGAGCTGGTGCGTGAGGCCATCTTCTACGCCATTGATGCCACTGCCTGCAACATGGTCGGTACAAATGGAACGTCCCTGATTGCGGACTCGGTCATTGCCAGCAGTGTGCCCTATTACAAAGCGCCCGATGGAGAGTATGACCGGACAGTGAACCTGGAGCGGGCCCGGGAGCTGCTGGCAGAAGCGGGATATGCCGATGGCTTTGAACTGTTCATGCCGCTGGTAGCCCAGAGCCAGGCCGTGTGCGAGGCTATCCAGGCCAGCCTGCTTCAGATTGGAATTACCCTGAGACTGGAGACAATGGAAATTCCCACTTATCTGGCGGCCACCGATACGGGAGATTATGACCTGTGCTTCCAGCCCACCTTCTCTGATGATATCGTCAATTATGTCAAATATTATGATGACCGGATGGAATTGAACACCAGAGGCGGCGGTATTGTGGGCGCTATTGAGGATATGTACTCCATTCTGGACCGCTGCCGCTATTCCACGGATGAAGAGGACAACATGGCAGCCTGGGGTGAGTTCCAGGATTATATCCGGGACCACTATCTGACGATTCCCATCTATGAGAGCAGTGTATTCTATTGTGCGAACGGGAACTATGAGTACAACAATTTCAGCAACGGTCACATCAACTTTGCCACCGTCAGACCGGCTGGTTAAAATACCGTTTGCAAAGAGACGCTGAATTCCAGATGAACTGAGCCGACGGAGAACGCCCTGGCGGCAAGTGCCGCTAGGGCGTTCCTTAATCGGGCAGAGCTATCCTGCGAAAATGGGAGATGATAAAAACATGATCATGGTCAAATATATTGTGAAACGGCTGCTGATGGTCATACCAGTGGTCCTGGGCGTCATGGTGATCGTGTTCTTTTTTCAGTCTGTGTCCAACGATGACCCGGCGCTCCAGGCGTTAGGGTCTGGTTCCACCATGGAGGATCGGGAGGAATGGCGGGAAGAGCATGGGCTGAATGACCCGATTCTGATCCAGTTTGGAAGGTATGTCTTCAACTTTGTCACAAAGGGGGACTTGGGGAATTCCTATGAGTCCAACCAACCAGTGACAGGGGAGTTATTAACCCGCTTTCCGGTTACGATCCGCCTGGCGCTGGCGGCTGTGGGCGTAGGTATTTTGCTGGGCATCCCATTGGGCGTCTGGTCGGCAGTGAAGCAGTATACCGCGCTGGACAGCGTGATCGTCACCGGGTCGGTGGTGATGGAATCCATACCGAATTTTTGGTTTGCCCTGATGCTGATCTCGTTGTTCTCGGTGCGGATGCAGTGGTTGCCGCTGATCTATAACGGAAGCATAGGCAGCTGGATCATGCCTATTATCGTAGTGGCATGTATGTCTGTGTCCCAAATCATCCGGGTGACCCGCTCCAGCATGCTGGAGACCATCCGGCAGGACTATGTCCGCACTGCCCGGGCAAAGGGGCAGACAGAGTTCAATATTGTGGTCCACCATGTACTGCGAAATTCTTTGATCCCTATCCTGACTGCGGTGGGCAACACCATTGGGATGCAGTTGGGCGGCGCACTGATCGTGGAGACTATCTTTGGAATGCCGGGCATTGGAAAATATGCCGTAGATGCCATCTCCGCCCGGAACTATCCGGCGGTACTGGGAAGCGTTGTAATTTTGGCAATCACCTTTACGATTGTCAACTTGATCGTAGACCTGACCTATGCATTGGTAGATCCAAAGGTAAAAACTTCCCTGATTACAGAGCAGAGCACAAAGAAGCATAGGCGCGCCAATGCAGGCAAAAAGGAGGCGGCAGCAAATGGCTAAACTGGTCACTCCTGAGATGAAGAGGATCAACCGGAAAAATCACAACCGAAAAGGCGAACTTAAGACCCATTCTTATTGGTCAGATGCTTGGCTGAGATTGAGGCGCAATCCGACAGCGGTGATCGGCCTGGTAGTACTGATCATCATGATCTTGCTGGCGGTCTTTGCTGATGTGGTAGCTCCCTACGGCTATGCCGAGGTGGACTACACCAGCATGAGCGTACCGCCCAGCGCTGAACACTGGTTCGGGACAGACAGCCTGGGACGGGACCTGTTCAGCCGATGCATCTATGGTGCCCGGTGGTCGCTGGGGCTGGGGCTGATCTGTATGTTCCTGGCCTTGGCCGGCGGCGGTGTCCTGGGGCTTATTGCGGGATACTTCGGAAATAAGACGGATACGGTGATTATGCGCATTATGGATGTATTCCAGGCTATTCCGGGGACATTGATGGCCATCACGGTTGTAGCCACTTTGGGGACTGGGACCCCACAATTGCTGCTTGCTTTGGCGTTGAGCTCCATGCCCATGATGGCCAAAGTGGTCCGGGCGGCTATCTTCACAGTTCGGAAGAGTGATTATATCGAGTCCAGCCGGGCAATCGGTGCAGGGAACATCCGGTTGATGATACGGCACATGCTACCCAATGCTCTGGGACATATCATCATCTATGCAGTGGGCAGCGTGGCGGGCAGTATCATGGTCATTGCGACTCTGAGCTATATTGGTCTTGGCGTCCAGTCGCCATACCCTGAATGGGGGGCGCTGCTCAACGCAGGCAAAAGCTATATCAATTCTCATTCCTATATGGTGCTGTATCCGGGACTGATGATCATGATAGCGGTACTCAGCCTCAATCTGTTTGGTAATGGCCTGCGGGATGCGCTGGACCCGAGGTTGAAATAAGGAGGGACACAAATGGAAACGGAACTGAGACAACAGGAGGAGAAAACGGCCACTGTGTCCCCAACACCGATTGTAGAGGTCAAGGAACTGATAGTCCATTATGAGACCCAGGAGGGAGTCGTAGAGGCTGTCAACAATGTTTCATTCTCCATCCAGAAGGGAGAGACTCTGGGACTGGTAGGGGAGACCGGTGCCGGCAAGACTACCATTGCGTTGGCGATGATCGGACTGCTCCCAGTCCCGCCTAGCCATATAATCCAGGGACAGGTGTTGATGGAGGGGGAGGACCTTCTGACCAAGAGTGAGAAGGAGATGCGTAAGGTGCGGGGAAAGAAGATCAGTATGATTTTCCAGGACCCCATGTCAGCGCTCAATCCAGTCCACACTGTAGGGGACCAAATCGCCGAAGTGGTCAGGCTGCACCGCCGCTGCAGCAAGGGGGAGGCCACGGCCCGGGCTATGGAGATGCTCCGCCTAGTAGGAATCCCGGAGAATCGATATAAAGATTATCCGCATCAGTTTTCTGGGGGCATGAAGCAGCGGGTGGTCATTGCAATCGCACTTGCCTGTGAGCCAGAGCTTATCATCGCTGACGAACCGACCACCGCCCTGGATGTGACCATCCAGGCTCAGGTGCTGGAGCTGATGCGGCAGCTGAGGCAGAGGCTAAACACCTCCATGCTGCTGATCACCCATGATTTTGGCGTAGTAGCTGAGATGTGTGACCGCTGTGCGGTCATCTATGCCGGGGAAATCGTGGAATTGGGGACCGTGCGACAGATCTTCCGTAATCCGATGCATCCCTATACTAGAGGGCTGTTCGAGTCCCTGCCAGATTTAGATCATGATGTGGAGCGCCTCAAGCCTATCGGCGGCCTGATGGCCAATCCTATGGACCTTCCTCCCTGGTGTAGCTTCCATGACAGATGTGAACTGTGCTCTGAGCAGTGCAGACAGCAGGACCCTGTACTGACCGAGGTGGAACCAGGGCATTTCGTCAAATGTTTGAAATTCGGGCCTGGAAAGGAGTGCGGATATGAAACAGCTTGAGATCAAGCATCTGAAAAAATATTTTCCAGTGTCCGATGGCATCCTCCATGCAGTGGATGATGTGACCCTGTCCGTGGATACCGGGGAGACTCTAGGCGTTGTGGGGGAGTCTGGCTGCGGAAAGTCTACGCTGGGTAAGACCGTATTGCGCCTGACGGAGCCCACCTCCGGTGAGGTCTGGTTTGAGGGTCAGGATATCTCCAAGCTGAGCCGTAAGGAGTTCAAGCACCTGCGTACCGAGATGCAGATGATCTTTCAAGACCCCTTCTCTTCGCTGGACCCCCGCATGTCAGTGAGCCAGTTGATCGCGGAGCCGCTGATCATTTATAAAAAGACCTCAGGACGGCAGGAGACGGAACAAAAGGTGCGCCGACTGATGGATACGGTTGGCCTGGCCACCCGGTTTGAAAAGTCTTACCCTCATGAATTGGACGGTGGACGCAGGCAGCGCATCGGGATCGCGCGGGCCCTGTCGCTGGATCCAAAGTTTATTGTATGTGATGAGCCCGTGTCTGCGTTGGATGTGTCTATACAGGCTCAAGTCCTCAATTTGCTCCAGGATCTGCAAAAAGAGCACCAGCTGACCTATATGTTCATCACCCATGACTTGTCCGTGGTCAAACATATTTCAGACAATATCTGTGTCATGTATCTGGGACAAGTGGTGGAACAGTGTGGAGCAAAGGAATTGTTCCGGAGAACGCTGCACCCCTACTCCCAGGCGCTGCTGTCGGCGATCCCAGTCCCAAGGGTGGATGATCGGCCAGAACGTATCTTGCTCCAGGGGGAGATCGTCTCCCCAGTCGATCCGCCTGAGCAGTGCCGGTTTGCGGCCCGCTGCCCTTACGCTACAGAGGAGTGCCGGGCTTCTGTACCCCCACTGAGAGATGTGGGAGGGGGACACCTGGTGGCCTGTCATCATGTGAAAACCAAGAGTGAGGAGAGTTCTGAATGAAGCAACGACGTGCGCTGATCTTGTATGCGACCATGACCAAGAACACCGAGAAGGTGGCAAACTGGTTCCAAGAGACCTTTGAATATTACAACTGGGAGGTCCAGATGATCCGTTTGAAGGGAAAAATGGACTGGACTGAATATGAGGGAAAGACCTTTTTCGATGACTATGATGTAATCTGTCTGGGCAGTCCCATTGTGGCGGGACTGCCGCTCCAGCCGGTGATCGATGCTTTGAGCCTCAACGGGGACGGTAGCCTATTGACCGACATCAAAAAGGAACTGAAGGGCGAGAAGGTGGAAAAAGATAAGATCACTCCGGCAGGCAGCCGCTGGCGCCGGCACCCAGCGCCCTATCCTGGTATCTATGACAAGCGCAACAGCCGGCCATATGGGATCGTGTTCTCTACTTATGGAGGCGGTTTTTACGGAGCTGGAGAGTGTCAGGGAGTGCTGAGCACGCTGAAGGTATTCCTCCAGAACTACGATGTGGATATCGTGGGGGAGTTTGCCTGTGGCGGGAAGGAGACGGGACCGGCCGGCCTGCCGGTCGGGGTAAAGCCCCGGGCCTATTTCATCCCAGGGCCTGCGGGGAAGGATGCGCCGGAAGCCGAGGTGTGCGATGCGGTGACCTATACTACCAAGGATGGGAAAAAATGGCCCGGCTCCTATTTCTTCCACTACAATAACGAGGAGAAGCCAGGTCCCAAGGAGGAGGCTCGGGCCCGGGCGTTCATCTCAGACGTAGTAGAGGACTACTTCATGACCTATGACGGGGAGCGGTTCATCGGCCTGTCCCAGGTCATCTCGATCAGCTGATGGGAGGGCTAGGGATATGGACTATCCTGAGTTGTTCCGCCCACTGAAGGTGGGTGGTGTCACCTTGAAAAACCGGCTGATCTCAGCGCCGACTTCGTTGGCCCAGCTGGGGCCAGACGAAAACCTGGATGAGAGCAACATCGCCTACTATGAGCTCAAAGCCATGGGCGGCTGCGCGATGGTCATCGTAGGGGACAGCCTGGTGGACACAGCAGGGGGAAAGACCCATCCCCACATGATACGGCTGGATACAGATGACTCTCTCCCCAGCCTGACCAAGGTGGTCAACGCCATCCACGCCCATGGGGCGCTGGCATCCATCGAGCTGGACCACGGCGGAGAGCTGGCAGATCCGGTGTTCCTGGAGGCAGGAGAGCCTGTAGGTCCCTGCGACACGATAGACGAGTACGGGGATGCGATCCGGGGCCTGACCAGACAAGAGTTGGAGGAACTGGCGGACAAGTACGCTGATGCTGCCCTCCGAGCCAAGCGGTGTGGATTTGACATGGTCATGATCCACGGGGGACACGGCTGGCTGCTCCATCAATTCATCTCGCCACTGAGCAATCATCGGACAGATGAGTTCGGGGGGACATTAGATGGCCGGATGCGTTTCCCACTGATGGTGGTGGACCGGGTCAGGCAAGCGGTGGGGCGGGATTTTCCCATCGATTTCCGCATGAGTGCCGTTGAGTTTGTCCAGGGTGGTTATGACATCGACGAGGGTGTGGAGATCGCCAGACGCTTGGATGGGAAGGTGGATATGATCCATGTTTCCGCGGGGACGCAGCGGGTGGTCTACTCCGCGGTGCTGATGCACCCGCCTGTATTCTCTCCGGATGGGGCCTTTGTGGAGTATGCCAGGCAAATCAAGGCTGCGGTCAACACACCGGTGGCCGTGGTGGGTGCTCTGTCCGAGCCAGAGCAGATGGAGAAGGTCATAGCATCCGGTGCTGCCGATGTGGTGGCCATGGGCCGAGCACTGCTGGCGGACCCATTCCTGCCCATCAAGGTTCTACGGGGACAGCGGGAGGATATCACACCGTGCCTGCGCTGCCTGGAGTGTGAGGGCTGCCTGATGTCCACCCGGACCATCGCCTGCGCGGTAAACCCTGTGATCGGCCGGGAGTTGGAGTTCTTTACCCGACGCCATGGGACCAACAAGAGAAAGGTGGTCGTGGTGGGCGGCGGCCCCGGAGGTATGGAGGCGGCAGTCACGGCGGCAAGAGAGGGACATCAGGTCACCCTGTTCGAGAAAGAGGGACGGCTGGGCGGTGCCCTGGTCTGCGCCGAGGGAGTAGACTTCAAGAGAAGACTCAAAAAATTTGCAGATCATCTAGCCCTCCAAGTGAAAAAGGCTGGGGTCACAGTGCGGCTGGGCTGTATGGCAACTCCGGAGGACATTTTGGCAGAACAGCCGGACGCGCTGATCCTGGCGCTGGGAGCCAAGCCGCTGGCCCCGCCAATTCCGGGACTGGATCGAGAGAATGTGATCTTTGCAGCAGATGCTCAAGATATGAAGCGGGTCGCCGGTCAGACCATTGCCGTCATTGGCGGCGGCCTCGTGGGGGCGGAAACGGCCCTGCACCTGGCACGAGAAGGTCGGACTGTCACAGTGATCGAGATGATGGATGAGGTGGCAGGGGACTGCAACATTTTCCACAAGCTCTCCCTGAGGCATGAACTGGAGGCGGCAGGGGGCTGCTGCCTGACTGGGACTGCCTGCCGAGAGATCACTGCACAGGGCGTGATCTGTCAGGGGGCAGACGGCGAGGAGCTGACCGTGGCGGCAGATCAGGTGATCGCCGCCCTGGGCGTATCCGCCCGCAGTGATGAGGTGGATGCCCTTCGGGAGTTGGTGGGGGAGACCTATGTGATCGGGGACTGCTGGAAGCCGTCCAAGATCATGGCAGCGGTGCGCAGCGGCTATGACGCCGCCATGCAGATCGGATATTGACGGGATACCTAGAAAGGAGCTGACGAGATGGAACAGGTCAAGTATACAGCGGAACAACTGGCGGATCGGTTCATGGATCTACGGGCCATCGAAAATACCATGGGCCGGTATGTGAACAGCCTTTTGCTCAAACAGGAGGACACCATCCTCCACGACTACTGGAGCCGATTTGAAAACGACATCTGCTATGGGACAAATGAGGGCTGGTACACCGGGCGGCGCGCGGTGCGGGAGTATTACGAGGCCATGCACCGCAACACGGAGATCCGCTCAAAGCTGGTGCAGAAGCTGTTCCCCGATTTTCTGGGGGATAAGACGGATGAAGAGATACACGGGGTGGGGGCGCTGATCGTGGACGCCATTGCGCCCCCTGTGATCGAGCTGTCCGGATACGGTACCACCGCCAAGGGCGTCTGGCTCTTTGTCAACGCTACCCATGAAATTTTGGAATGCGGGCCCTACTCGATCCTGGAGACGGGCTATTATGCCGTGGACTTCACCAAAGAGGGGACGGAGTGGAAGATCTGGCATATGCAACGCATCGTGGAAACCCGCTGCCCCCAGGAGGTCAACTGGGCGGACGACTGGAAGCTGCCCTCCCCGCTGGCTGAGTTTGAAAGTCTGAAGGGGCTGTCGCTGCCTGCGCCAAACCGGCTGGGACTTGCCCGGGAGATCTACCGCAAGGGCAGAAAGCCCCAAGAAAAGGTGCGCCTGCCTGAGCCCTACTACGACTGGGACGATACCTTCAGTTATGGGCCGGATATGCCGGAGTACAAGCGCGCCGGTATGGACATTGAGATGTGAGGAGGGGAGATCCGTATGCCGAAAATGATGGGAAGATACTTCTACCGCCGGGAGGCGACCCAGGAGCAGCGCATAGAAAAGGTGTGGGAGCACGAGCAGATCAAACAGCTCATTGCCCGCCGCTCCATGATGATCTTCAACAATGACCGACAGAGGGAACTGGATGAGCTCTGGGTCCAGGAAGAGGAGAACCAGAAGACGGCCCAGTTCGGCTCCAACTGGGGCTATTATGTTGGGCTGGACTCCATTCGGCGGCACTATGCAATGGCATTTCCTGCGGACCAGCCGGACTACTGCTATCACATGCCAAACGGCACCAACATCGTGCACATCGCCGCCGATGGAAAGACGGCGTTCTGCCTGATCTATGCCCTGTCCAACCGGGCCGCGGATGCCGGAGCTGGGGTCCGGGGCTACAGCGAATACAGCCGCATCTGGTTTGATATGAAGAAAGAGCAGAGTGGCTGGAGAATCTGGCACGTGGTGGAGGGAAACGACATCACCGTGGAGGCGGCCACCGATGTGACCAAGCTGCCTGCCTTGGCTTATCAGGACGCGCCCCGTCCTGCCAACCCCACACAGCTGGCGTTCGGAACGCCCGACTATCCCATGACGGTGTTTGACCCCAAGTTCGGGTGGTATGCGTTCCCTAGGATCCCGGACGCCCACGACTCCTACAGCTTGGACATGAGCTGCAACATGGAGGCCTGCTTGAAGTTCCTGGCCGGGCGCGCGGCTAAAAAGGACATCACGACCCTGTATGAAATTCTGGGAGGTGGCAAAAAGTGAACTATAACATGAGCATGGAGCAGAAGATCCACAGCTGCGAGGCATTTATCGACATTGAGCGGGAGTGGTCCACCCACGTGTTTTACCACGCCATCGAGGACCGCCCCGGTTTCACGTCCACCTACCGTTGGTCCCACAGGGAGGACTGTGCCGGGACCCATGGCTTCGGCTGCCTGGTGGGCTACGACCGATGTGAGGTGGAGTGGCGCACCGGTATCTATGAGGGGACGGACATGGAACTGCCCATCATGCGGGAGCTGTACCCAGACTTGGAGGACAACGACGACTATTTCGGCTTTGCCGTCCACAACCTGTGTTCCAGCGTGATCGAGGTGGCGGAGGACGGGATGAGCGCCAGAAGCTCCTTCTATACCCCGGGCCTCATCGGCAGGCCGTCCACACCCAAGGGAAATGTGATGCTCTTTATCATGTGGGAGCGGTATGGCCAGGACTGGGTGTTTGAGGATGGGGACTTCAAGACAGGGGAGTGGCGGCTGCTCCATAACCGGGTGGCGGAGGATTTCAACCTGTGGCTCAACGGCGCCAACTATGCCGCAGATGAATACCGCAAGCTGATGGAGACAGGGGAGATCGTCTGCCCCATGATGTCCCAGGAGAGCCCGAGAAACATCGAGATCCTGGGGCCCACCCACTTTGACTTGTCTCTGGCCCAGCTGCGGCAATTCGAGCCATCCTGTCCCAAGCCCTATAAGACCTTCGATGAGACGGAGCACTATATCCCGCCCCAGGGCACCGGCTACCGGGTAATCCGGGTCTTTGACAATGGCAAAAACTGAGCTGGCCATGCGGGGGAAAGGAAGTGGCGTGACATGAGGTATGAGCATCTGCTCAGCCCGCTGACGGTGGCGGGCAAGACATTCAAGCACCGCATAGTGGCCTCTCCGGCCATGGCTGGAATCATCGCGCCGGACGGCGCGTTTCCGGAAGATCAATACCGGATCTATGAGCAAAAGGCCGCCGGTGGTTGTGCCTGCGTGTGCATTGGGGAGACGGAGGTCAATTTTACCTATGGCAATAAGTCCGGCTTTCCGCCGCGGGTGGACTATGATGACCCCACCAGCCGGCAGGCCCGGGAGTGGCGGCGGCATGCGGACATGATCCATAGCCATGGGGCCTTGGCGATGGTTCAGCTATGCCAGGCGGGCAATCTCCGGCAGAACAGCACGGGCTGCGAGGGCCCGGGCTACGGCCCGGATGAGATGGTGGCCTATGACGGCACGGTGATCCACGCGATGACGGAGGAAATCATGGCCGATTCCATCGAGAGTTGGAAGAAGGCTGCCCTTTACATGAAGAAAGTGGGCTTTGACGGAGTCGATCTCCATTTCGGCCACTCCTGGCTGCCCCATCAGTTCCTGTCCCCCAGGTCCAACCACAGGACGGACCAGTACGGCGGTAGCCTGGAGAACCGGATGCGGTTCCCCCTGCGGATTTTGGAGGGGGTCCGCCAGGCGGTGGGGGACGATTTTATCCTCGAAATGCGGATCTCCGGGTCCGAGCGGTGCGAGGGGGGGATGCCTCTGGAAGAGGTGGCGGAGTTCTGTGTCCGAGCCCAGGCATATGTGGATATCATCCATGTGTCCGCCGGCGTGTATCGGGACCCCACCACAGACCGGATGGATGGCCCAGTGAGCCCCATGGCTACTGGGATGTACCCCAGTATGTACCGGCCAAATATCTCCAACCTCCATGAGGCGGCCTATATCAAAAAGCGGGTGAGCATCCCCGTGTGCATCGTGGGCGGAATCCGGAATGCTGATGATGCGGAGAAGATCATTGCCGAGGGCAAGGTGGATCTGGTGGCCATGGGTCGGCAGCTGAACAAGGCCGATCCCAATTTCGCCAACAAGGTGACCGCTGGGCAGGCAGACGAGATCGACAGCTGCCTGCGGTGCGGCATCTGCATGGGCGGCAGCTTTACCACCCTCCGCAAGCGGGACCTGGAGGAATTGGGGCTGAAGGAGCTGCCGCCCATGGGCCCGCCGCTGGATGAGAATGGGAACGTCAAGCCTGTGTTTGCAGGGCCCTTCACCCCCGCCATGCCAGAAGATACAGATTTCTATGCCTTTTTCAAAAATTCTCCCCCCATGCAGGTGGGGCCGGACTACTGTTCGGTCAACCCCTACCATGACCGCAAGGACATGATGCCGGATGGTTCGCTGCCTAGGACCCACGTGGTCAAGAAGATCTTGGTCATCGGCGGAGGGATGGGCGGCATGCAGGCGGCAATCACGACGGCGGACATCGGCTTCGATGTGGTGCTGGCGGAGAAAGAGCGTGAGCTGGGTGGGATCTTCCGCTTTGCCGACCATGATACCCACAAATACGACTTGAAACGGTTCAAGGACCGGCTGATCCGCCGGATTGGCAAGCGCAAGTGGATCGATGTACGGCTGGAGACGCGGGTGGATGCCGCGTTCATCCGGAGAGAGCGGCCTGACTTCATCATCTGCGCGGTGGGGTCCTACCAGGTGGAGCCACCGATCCCTGGGCTGAAGAGATATGCCAAGCCGCTGCTGGAGGGGTATGGCGATGACTTTACTGGCAAGCGGGTGATCGTGCTGGGCGGCGGACTGGCCGGCTGTGAGGCGGCCTACGACATCGCAGACCGGGGCGCGTCCCAGGTGTTAGTGGTGGAAATGATGCCTCAGTTGGCGCCAGGGCCCCTGGATGCCCACAAAATGGATCTGTTCCGTGGGTTTGAACGCTGCGGGATCAAGAGCTATCCCTCCACCCGCGTCACCGGAGTGGAGCAGGGGAAGGTACTGGCCCAGGGACCGGACGGCCCCCTAGAGCTGGAAGCGGATGCAATCCTATACGCATTTGGGATGCGGGCCAACGACACCCAGGAGCTGCGAGAGGCGGCCGGGGAGATCCCCTTTGAACTGGTGGGGGACTGCGTGGAGCCCACCAAGGTCTACCATGCCATCTATGACGGAGTCACAGCAGCTATTCGGGCCTGGCGGCAATTCAACGAGACAGAGGGGGAGTGAGAACACATGGGCGTTTACTTAAAAAACCTTCTCAGCCCGCTGGAAGTGCGGGGGAAGGTCTACCGCAACCGGATCACCACCGCGCCGGCCCTGATGGGCATACAGATGAGGCCGGACGGCGTGGTCATCTCCACCGACTGGGTGCGGGACAAGATCCGCCACGCCAGGGGCGGCGTGGGCGCGGTGTGCATCGGTGAGACCGATATCGACATGGTCTGGGGAGACCGGTGGAATATCAAGTCACAGGATCTATCTGACCCATTTATGCAGGCAGTGAGCTATTCCTATACTGATATGAGCAAGCTGGACAGCCCTCAGATGAACGCCTGGCGCAACGTGGCCCGGGAAATCCATAATGCCGGAGCTCTGGTGTTGGATCAGTTGGCCCATCCAGGCAATATGCGGGTGGGCCTGGGGGCGGTGAAGGACCGCCCTGTGGCAGTGGGGCCAATGGGCTTCGTCCGAGAAAACGGGGAGATCGTCAAGGGCGCGGATGAGGAAGATATGCAACAGATCTGTGATAGCTTTGCTGCTGCGGCCCGGTTCATGCAGGCTGCAGGCTTTGATGGTGTCCAGATTCATGGGGCCCATGGCTGGCTCCTGGCGCAATTCCTGTCCGAGCGGTGCAACAAGCGGGACGATTTCTATGGCGGGAGCGAGGAGAAGCGGTGCCATTTCCCTGTCCGGGTGGTGAAGGCCGTCCGGGAGGCCGTGGGGGACGATTTCATCATCGAGATCCGTCTCAGCGGCCAGGAGACCGGCGTGCCGGAGGGCTATGGCATCAGCCAGGTGATCACCTTTGCCCAGATGGTGGATGGGATCGCCGACATCATCTCCGTGTCCAATGGCCACTACAACCTACACTACTCCAGCCACAGCGACGGAGGCCAGCAGTACGACCCCCATTTCATCAACATCGGTGACGCCTGGGAGATCAAGCGGCACACCAAGAGTATGCTCCTCAATGTGGTGGGGGGGATCAATAGCCCGGAAGAGGCGGATCGCTACATCGGCGAGGGAAAGACCGATTTGATTGCCATGGGCCGTCAGATATTTTATGCGGATGTGGACTTTGCCAACAAGTGTATGTCCGGGCGGCAGGATGACATCCAGCGCTGTGTGCGCTGCTTCATCTGTGCCCATGGGGGCAACGTGACAGACAAAGAGGATGACTGGACCGTCACCGCCCCACCGCTCCCCTTTGGCTTCCAGATGCCGGGAAAGCCGGCCCCTAAGGTGGGGGCGCTGTGTACGGTCAATCCGGAGCGCGGGCTGGAGCCGCCGGAGGGCGGCTGGCCCGAGGTAAAGGAAGGACACAGGGTGCTGGTAGTGGGCGGCGGCGTGGCCGGTATGATGGCGGCCATCACTGCCACAGACCGTGGCCACCAGGTGACATTGGTGGAAAAAACAGATCGGCTGGGCGGGACCATCAGCTTCACAGACCACGACCCCTATAAGGTGGACTATAAAAATTATAAAGATCTGCTGGTCCGCCGGGTGGCGGATCGGAGAATCCCCGTCCTGTATCAGACGCAGGTCACGAAAGAGCTGCTGGAGCAGTTGCGCCCGGATGTGATCGTCGCCGCGGTGGGCGCCGCGCCGAAGATTCCTGATATTCCGGGTATTGAGTATGCGGTCCACGCGTTGGAGGTATACCGGCCGGACGTCGCACCCACAGGCAAGGTGGTGGTGGTCGGCGGGAACAATCATGCCGCGGAGACAGGCGTCTACCTGGCAAGCCTTTCGGCGGTGTCTCATGTGACCGTCCTGCGGGTCAAGCGCGAAGGCATTGCGGATGGAAGAGCGGTCAACATCATCCAGAGGAAAATGAAGGAAGATGGGATAGATTACGTAGAGGACGAGACGCTTTTGTCCATTGAACCGGATCGGGTGGTGACCGACCAGAGCAGCTATCCTGCAGATACTATCGTATACTGCCTGGGGATGGAGCCCCGGAAGGATGTGGTGGAAGAGCTGGAAAAGCTGGCCGGCGGCAGGCCGATGCATGTGGTGGGAGACTGCAAAGCGCCCCGGGAGGTGGCAAACGCCATCCGCGCGGCCTATGTGACTGCCATGCAGATCTGCTGAACGGGAAAAGGCGGTCTGAATGAGTTCAGACCGCCTTTTTCATCACGACGCTTTAGAAAATGTCCAGACCGCCGTCAACGGTGATCACATTCCCGTTGATGTGTTCCGCCTGGGAAGAACACAGCCACAGGACCGTTTTGGAAATGTCCGTGGTGCAGCCCATACGGACTCCGGTGGGGCCCACCGTGGGCAGATGCCCATCCTCTGGCAACTTGCCGATGGAGCGGTCTGCCAGAGCGGTGCCCAGGGTGGGGCCAGGGCAGATGACGTTGGCGCGGATCGCCTTGTCCCGGGTTTCCATGGCGGCGACCTTGGTCATCATGATGGCGCCGGCCTTGCTGGGGCCATAGGCCCCGAATTCGGGCATGGGCTTGAGTCCAGCAGTGGAGGCGGTGGTGACGATGCAGCCAGAGCCCTGTGCTTTCATCTGCTGCAACTCATATTTGAGACAGAGGAAGAGGCCACGGAGGTTGGTGTTGCATACCAAGTCCCAATCCTCGGTAGGCACCTGGTCGAGGGGGAGGCGGAGGATGGTGGTCCCATCAGGACCGAGCCCAGCGTTGTTGAAGGCGATATCCAGTCGGCCAAAGGCGTCCAAAGTGGCCTGGACCATGCGCTGGGCGTCATCCTCCACAGAGATGTCGGCCAGGACATAGATGCCCTGGCCTCCCAGGGACTGGATTTGTGCCACGGTGTCCTTGGCGGCCTGCTCACTGCGCCGGGTCACCACTGCCACATTGGCGCCGCAGGCGGCAAAGTCCAGAGCAGTCTGCCGGCCCATACCAGAGGCGCCCCCGGTGATTAAAACAGTTTTCCCTTGAAATTCTGGATACATTGGAAACATGATGGTCCCTCCTGAGATAGTAGTCTGAGTTGCTGATGAGCACACTATCCCATATAGGGAAAGGAGAAGTCAATATAGGGGCGAAAAATATCTGATTTTCAGCGTTTTACCGTATATCAAAGATTATGAAGACCATAAAGAAAAGATATCATGCGCGTTGAAATATCTGAAAGGAGTGGAAAAATGTTGGAGCAGAAACGGATCGCGGTTGTGGGAACCGGTGTGATCGGGACCTTAACGGGAGGGTTTTTGACCCTGGGGGGGTATGATGTCACGGTGGTCCCCATGTTTCGCAGGGGCGCGGTGGACCGGCTCAACAGCCGTGGCATCCGTATCATGTTTGAAGGGCAGACGTATAACACACCGGTGAAAGCGGTGCACATCGATGACCTGGGGACGGTCGATGCCCGGTTCGACTGGATCTTGCTCACAGGCAAGTCCAATGACACTCAGATGGCGGTCCGCAAGACCCTGCCCTATCTGACACAAGACGGGGTCGTGACTTCCCTGCAAAACGGAATCAATGAGGATGTCATCATCCCGATGGTGAGCCAGGAGCGGGTGGTCCCCTGTGTGTGTTTTACCGGCGGGTTTTCTCCGGAGCCAGGTGTGGTGGAAAACCACGATGGCTTTTTGGTGATTGGGGAACTAGATGGGAGGGAGACAGACCGGGTGCGGGAGATGGCCCAGATCTTGAGTGCTATCAAGCCCACCTCCATCTCTGATCAGATCATGCAGAAGCGGTGGGAGAAGCTGGCGGAGATATGTATGGGAGTGCCGCTGGCCTGCGTGTCCGGATATCACCAGTTCTGTGGCAATGACGACAAGCGGATGCAGAGGTTATTTGGCCGGCTAGCCTGCGAGACCTTCCAGGTGGCCAGAGCCTGCGGCTATGAGCTGCCCCAGATCGCCTTCATGAAGGAAGACGAGATGAAGATCCTGGCAGTCCAAGACGACGAGACACTTGGGACGCGTATGGCCCACCACCCCATGTCAAAGGAGGAGCCCCCAGAGGGGGCAACGGGACTGGCCGCGCTGGTGGACGCCTATACCGCGGACATCCGAAAGGGCCTGCCACTGGAGATTGACTACGCAAATGGGTACATTATCCGAAAGGGGAGAGAGAAGGCGGTCCCAACGCCCACCCACCAGGCTGTGGTCGATATGGTGCATCAGGTGGAGAGAGGAGAGCGAGCAGCACAAAAGTCCAATTTAGAAGAATTGATTGGACAGACAAATGGTATGTTCCAGTGCACAGATAGGTAAAGCCCTCATCCATGATGCTGGATATTCTGAGATCCATGTGGCATGCAAATAAGTCTTGATCAATAAACGAGCAATGATACGAACTTTGTTGAGTAGCGAATAAACCGCAAAGGATTGGAATAATGGAAGATAGAAGGTTTTTTTCTAACAGCATAGCCGCATATGTGCAAAGAGACGAAACGATAGACACATAGAGCCCCAATGGTTTTGACCACAGGACACACCACAGATACGGCTGTAACACCTGGAAAATTGACAACTGGAAAGTGATAGAAACAGGTAAAAGGCGAGCGGAAATGGCTAGAAAATATCAAAAAATATACAAAAAATATTCAAACCGTGCTTCGGGTCCATGAGGCCGCGGGTTCGAATCCCGCCACTCCGACCA
>CDZQ01039271.1_pt1 | contig 24582 bp, 25 predicted proteins | sample 554831 | NCBI WGS metagenome assembly CDZQ01 (sample SAMEA3182112, study PRJEB8094) | gut metagenome | biome: human; feature: gut; material: Stool; isolation source: human stools | place: Canada | collected 2013-05-06 | reverse complement strand
GGCATATGGAGCGTAACCTCCCCGGAGGTCGTGGTGAGATTCCGGTCGTAATGACCGCTGCGGTAGCCCTGACGGGCTTCGCTGCGCTCGTAGCGAGCCGCCTGGGTCAGCTTCTCGGCCTCCTGCTCCAGCAGCTCGTTCAGCGTTTCTTCCACACTGCCGCGTACCAGTTCCTTGATTTGACCCTTGATCATTTCCTCATTGAATTGTACAATCTTCTCGGACATAGTTTGCTGTCTCCTTTCGAATGTTTGTGTCGTGACTTCATTCTACCAGAATTCTGCAAACTATGTCCCTCTTTATGCTCTTCCCAATTTGCGCAACTTATTGTACCTTATCAGAATATTGCTCTTTAATAACAGTTTCCTAAAAAAGTCCCTTGTGTAAAGGAAACCTTTGGTGCGTTTCATTACCTTGAACCATCTCGATAAATCAGAATTTATTGATAATTTAGTTTCTGTATTCTATGTGCCTGCCGCTTAGCAAGCGGAAGATATTTTATATAGTATTCGTTATCAATATTTTCATATTTATTCTCCACAAAAACCCACTCGCAATATTCATAGAACAAAAAATATTCTATAGTGTTACGCCATTCTACATATGTGATGCCCCTATCCTTTAGCAGATTGTCATAGTAATACCCTATCGCAAATTCTTTGTCTTCCTGCGTCATATAGAACAAGGCATCTTCGGTGTCTTCGCCATGTGTAATCAGGCGGGCAATAGAGGTAGGGTATGGAAGAATACCACCATATTCCCAATCTATCAAGAATGCATTGTCCGTGGAAACAATGATATTAAAAGGGAGTAAATCATCGTGGCAAAGCGCCCTAGGGACAGACGCATATATTTCAAGAAACTTCTTATAAACTGTCTCTAGTTCTGCGTCATTGAGATATTTACCACGGTTTTGCCGGCCATTGAAGCTTGCATCGAAGGAATAGCCTTAATTTGCATAAACAGGGCTTTCCCACGTTTCTTTTTGCAGGGAAATCAAAGCATCCAATGCCAAAACAAGCTTATGGCGGGAACATTTGCGCAAATCCTCCCCTTGTATATACTCCATTAACAGAAAGGTTTTTTCATCTATAACAGCTGTTTGATATATGGCAGGGGTATTTTTTCCTATCCTCGTAAGAATGGTATGATATACTTCGGATTCATATGCTTTTGCTTCCTTGAGAATATATCTGCCAGCATCAGTATCAATTCGCCATACTTGATAGAACGAATCATCTTCCTCACGCTTTAACTGCGTGATTATCGTTTTCTTCGATATGAAGGAGGTGTCAAAATGTTTCAAGATTCCCTTCAGTTCCATTATGCATTCCTTTATCAAATTCAAATTTATCTCTTTTGCTTTGCTTTTTTATAAAATACCCAAGAAAGAATTGCAAGTATAGTTGCAATACAATAACATCCCCCTCTGACAATATTACTTAAGTCTAAAAAACCACTACCTGTTACAGTAATACCACAGACAACAGCGAAAACGGCAATGATAAGTAAAACAATACTTAATGCCTTATAAATTTTGCTCGTTTTCATAGCGTTGCCTCCTCGTCAAATCAGGATTTGCCGCTCTTGTCATCAATATATCATGTTGCCTATTTCCAAGTAAGTACGCCACCGTTGATCTTCGCACTCCCGCCGGTTGTTCTACAGCGCAAGCGTCAGCCCCACGCCGACTTCGTGCACATCGAAGGCGCCGCACAGCGCGTGCTTCACGGCAAGGGACGTGCAGTGGCAGGGATAGAGCGTTTTTGCACCGAGCTGCGCAAGGCGCGCAAGCACAAAATCGAGCTGCGGGCCGGACTCAAACAGGTGAAGGCCGCCAAGCACGCCCGCAACGCGCGTTTCCCCTGTGAGGGAAAGGGCGTATTGCAGCATGTTGCAAATGCCCGCATGCGAGCATCCCGTGAGCAGGAACAGGCCGCTTTTTGTTGCAAGGGCAAGGGCGGTGTCATCCAGCAGGCGGTCCGGTTCCCAGGTACCGCCGCGCAGCGTCTCGCCTACGGGCGGCGCTTCGAGCGGGTTCGTGCGCGGGATTTCGCCAAGGAACAGCACGCCCGGCGCAAGTTCGGCAGGCCCGCGGGAAAGGCGGAGTTCCGCATGCGCGGGAAGCGCTGCGGGATCGAACGGCACGCCGACGGAACGACCGTCAAAGCGCTTGGGCAAAAACGCATCCGGGTGCGCAAAGAGGCGCACCGGCTGCGGAAAGGCCGAAAGGAACGGCAGAAGCCCGCCCGTGTGGTCGTCATGCCCATGGGAAAGCACGATATCCGTCACGCGGGAAAGGTCACCCCCCATGCGCCGTGCGTTTTCAAGCGTGCAGGCGGAATAGCCCGTGTCAAGCAGAATGGTGCGTTCCCCTGTTTCCAGCAGGTAGCATGCGGCGGGTTCCCCCAGATAATAGCGGTCGATATAGGTGTTGTTATCCATGAGGACGGTCAGCTTCATTTCAGCCATATGCGTTTCCTCGCGGTTATTGATTCAGGAGCTTGAGCGCCATGTCGTAAAGGTATTGCACGCCGTAGGGCAGCGCGTCCTGATCGAGCCGGTAGCCCGGGTTGTGGTGCGGCCTGTCGCAGCCCTTTTCCGAACAGCGGGAGCCGAGCTCTACGAAGAAACCGGGGCGGTTTTCAAGGAACGCATAGAAGTCCTCTCCCGGCATGATGGGGCCAATGTGGTCGATATGCTCCTTGCCGAAGCGGGAAAGCAGCGTTTGCTCCGCAAGGGCGGTGAGCGTTTCATCGTTGAACACGGAGGCATAGCCGGCATCCCAAACGTAGTCATAGCTTGCGCCGGCGCTCGCGGTGATGCCGGCGGTGATTTCTCCGATCAGCGCTTTGATGCGTTCGCGCACGGCGGGATCGAAGGAGCGCACCGCGCCGGTGAGCGTCATCTCGTCCGGCAGGATGTTATAAGCCGTGCCCGCATTTGCCTGGCAGATGGAAACGATCACAGGGTCGGTCGCCGCAACGCGCCGTGCGGAGATGGTCTGCAGCGCAAGGATTAGCTGTGCCGCAGTGACGATCGCATCGACGCCCTGTTCGGGGAAGGAGCAGTGCGCGCCCTTGCCCTTCACGGTGATGTCGAAGCGGTCCACCGCTGCCGTCAGCACGCCTGCGCGCACGCCGAACACGCCCGTGGGCCAATTCGTGGAAAGATGCAGGCCGAGCATGGCGTCCACGCCGTCCGCCGCGCCTGCGCGCACCAGCTCCACCGCGCCGCCGGGCGGGAGCTCCTCTGCATGCTGGAAAAAGAGCCGCGCTTCGCCGGAAAAGGCCGCGCGCTGCGCAGAAAGGAGCTTGGCAAGGCCAAGGAGCATGGCGGTGTGGCCGTCGTGCCCGCAGGCATGCATCACGCCGGGGCGGGCGGATGCATAGGGGAGGCCGCTCGCCTCCTCGATGGGGAGCGCATCTATATCCCCGCGTACGCCGAGGACGGTTTGGCGCCCATCCTTTTCGCCCCGGATGCTTGCCACAAGGCCGGTCTTCGTTGGTCGGGAAACGGAAACGCCCGGCATGGCGGAAAGGAGCTCCGCCAAGTAGGCGGTCGTTTCAAACTCTTCAAAGGAAAGCTCCGGGTTGCGGTGCAAATGCTCCTGCCATGCGCGGAGCTCGGGAATGATGCGGGTTACACAAGGGTCAAACGGCATATGGATTCTCCTTCCCACCCAAGGCTGGGCGACGGTTATTTCCGTGGCAGCTTTTTGTAGAAATCGCTGGGCAGAAGCGATTTGTCTGCGGTTTCCCGGGTCAGGCCAAGGCTGTCTGCAAGGGCGAACATTTCCTCCCGTAGCGCGTCGGTCGCGGCTTTTATGGCCTCCCCGTCCAGCGGCACATCCGTGGATACGCCGGCCGGACGTTCCGTGAGCGCGGGGAGCGGCGCAAGCGCCGCATCCACGGCACGGGCGCCGCGCTTGAGCGCAAGGCCAAGTTCGGAATTCAGGCCCACGATGCCGCGCGACTGCTCCGCGAGCGTCATCAGGTACTGCGCGCCAATGGCATACCGCCCGGCGATGGCGGCTTGTTTTTCTCCCTCCACATGCGCGATGTCCGCACGCGGGTCCGGCTCAATGGTGATGCCGAAGATTTTATCCACCAGCGAAACAAGCTTTTCATTGGAAAGCACATAATAGCTTGCGTTGCTGTAAGAGGTATTGTCGATATACTTACCGCTTAGAGTATGGCGGCGGAGCGTGTTTTCGTCAAGCTGCATGCCAAGCGCGCCGAGCGCGGCGATCTGCTCTGCGGAAAGGTTGGTTTTCACATATCCCTTCACGGAGGTGTAGATCGAAACGAGGTTCCGAAGCTGGTCGCGGGATTTAAGCTGGTTGAACACGGCAAAGAGCATCCGCTGCTGCCTGTCGTTGCGGCCAACGTCCGAGCTGATGCCTTTGCGCGCACGGCAGTAATCAAGCACCTGCTGCCCGTTGAGATGCTGATAGCCGGTTTCGAGCACGCGGCCGTTGAGCGCAATGCGCACATCCACATCGTAATCCACACCGCCCATTGCATCCACAACGGCCTTAAGCCCCGTCATGTCCACGCCGGCATAATATTCGATGGGGATGCCGCCAAAAAGTTTGGAAACGGTTTCCATTGCGTATGCAAAGCCGTCCCCATCCGCACTTCCGCCCTTGGCGAAGGCGGCGTTGATCTTCCAATGGCCGGTTTCGCTGTACTTTTCGCCCTTGTCGTTATAGATGGTGGCAAATGTATCCCGCGGGATGGAGATCAAATCCGCCCGGCCGCGCCTGAAGTTGACCGTGAGCAGCATGATTACGTCGCTGCGGAAATTGTTGGCTTCATCCCGATAAACGCCGCTGCCCTCCACGGTGCGCTCCGGGCTTTGATCCCAACCGAGCATAAGGATGTTGACCCGGTCCTTCATGAAGGAAAGGTCTGAAAGTTCCTTGGGGGAATAGGTGGGCGCGGGCGTTGGCACAGGCGTTGGCTCCGGCGTGGGGGAAGCGGTGGGCGTTGGCGTAGCGGTGGGCGTTGGCGTAGCGGTGGGCGTTGGCGTGGCGGTGGGCGTTGGCAGTTCCGTTTGCGCCGGCACAGCGGTAGGAGCAGGGGAAGCGGTGGGCGCAGGGGTGGGGATCCCGCCGAAGGCGCTCATCGGATCCACAAACATAACGTATGCAAAGCGCAGCCCCACGAGCAAAAGCGCTGCAAGCACTGTGACGAGGGCGATCTTCAATATGGTTTTTACCCGCGAGGGGGGCTTTTTTGCGTTCTTGTTTTCCATAGCGACAGTATACCACAAGTGTGCGGGTTCGGAAGATGGAAAAGAAAAACAAAGCGGCAGAAAAACGGGTGCGGCGTATGGCGGGCCGCACCCGCAGGATGCATTACGGTTCGTCCTGCGTTGGTTCCGCATCCGCGTCGCAGGCGGCGCGATAACAGCGCAGCAGCAAAACGGCGCCCCAAAAGAGAAGGGCAAGCCCGGTAACGATCAGCGTCAGAAGCCAACCGTTCCCCACCTGCAGCCGTCCATACGGCCCAGAAAGACAGAGCGCGGGGGAGATGCCCAACGCGCCTAAAAGCATGGGCAGGATCAGGCCGCACACAAGCCCTGCCCACGTAAGGCAAAAGGCCAGCTTCTGTAAAAAGCGGAATCGGCGGTTCATCGCGTTCCCTCCATTCTTATTCGCTGCGTTTGCCGGTGATGGATTCGATCTCCACACAATAAACGGCGGTTTCCGGGCCTGCGTTTGCGGCGCATGCTTCGCGGTGCGGATTCGAGGCTGCGTATTTTTCGCAAATGGCCGAAAGCGCCCGGCGGCGCTCGGCGGGATCATGCACAAGCCGCGCCGTACCAAAGGCGATGGCGGAGGAATATTCCGTTGTGAAACGCATGGGGATGGCATGCACATCCGCCACAGCCGTAAGGCAGACACGGGGATTCTGCGCAAGAAGCTCCGCCTTGCAGCCGCGCGGGTTGGAATGAAAATAAACGCACCCATCCACGAGCACGTGGGAAACCGGAACGCAATAAGGCTGCGCCTCATCGGCAAGGCCCAGGCAGGCGTATTCACAGCGGCCGAGCAGAGCAAGCGCCCATTCGGCAGGGCGTTCTTTCTTTTTGTTCAGCATTTCAGGCATATCGTGCACTCCTCCTGTTGTTGTGTTGCTTCAAGGATAGCAGATGCGGGTGCATCCCGCAAGAAAAAGCCGCATGACACCGCTTTTCAGACTGTCGAAAAACCGGGGGATTGTCAAGGGGCCTCAGTCCCTTGACTTCATTCCGGCTCCGGCGGCGCGCACGCCGGAACGGATGAAAACCATTTGGTTTTCGCACGTTGCAGCGTTTGCCGCCCGCGAGCAAAGCGAGAGGCAAACGCTGAGAAAACTCGAAAAAGTGGCCGTTTGCCATTTTTTCGACACGCAAAAAAGCCGCATGATGCGGCTTTTATCCTGCACAGCAACTTAAAGCTGCTTTTCTTTGCGGAAGAACCAGCCCACGGCCATGAACGCCGCAAACACCACGAGATACCAGAAGACGTTCTTCCCATGCGCAAAGAACGCCGCAACGATCATGAACAGGCTCCCCGCGATTGCAAGCGGGAATGCGACGAAGCGCTTCACCGGGGAAAGATCCTTCTCCTTGCGGATGGCCATGAAGAAAATGGGGAGATAGAGCGCATAGATCGTCACGATCGGAAGTTCGGAGGAATCGAAGCAGATGGGGCCGAACCAAGGGGTGGTGAGCTGTGCGCTGTAAAAATACACAAGCCAGAACGCGCAGAGGAGCAGGCCGAGCACGGAGGAATTGGTGGGCATATTGGTTTTGCCATCCACCTGCTTGAAGATCGCAGGAGCAGGGCCGCGGCGGCGCGCGGCGAGCGCATACATGCCGCGCGTGCAGCCGAGCATCAGCCCGTTGAGCGTACCAAGGCAGGAAATGACGACGAACACGAAGAGCACCGTGCCGCCCACGCGGGAGAAGATTGTTTCAAACGCGGTGCGGGCGCCGGCTTCGCCGCTTTCCATGAGCGCAGCATTGGATACGCTGCCGGAAAGGCCGATATAATAAAGAATGTAAACGCCCACGACAATCAGCGTGCCGAGTACGAGCGCACGGGGCAGGTTCTTTTTCGCATCCTTGAGCTCCGCGTTGATGCTTGTGGCAATAATCCACCCCTCAAACGCGAACGCAGTCGCCACAACGGCGGTGAACAGCGCCGTGCCGGAGGATTTGCTCGCATCCACAACGGTGGTGAAGTTTTCCACAACCATGCCGTTGCCAAGGCCAACAATGGTACCGATGACGGCCATCAGCAGCAGCGGGATCAGCTTGATGATGGTGGCGGACACCTGGAATTTTCCTGCGAGTATAGGGGAAAGCGCGTTGAGTGCATAGCTTGCTACAAGGAAGAAACCTGCGAGCACCATACATTCGGCGCCTACGATGGAGAAGCCGAGGAGCACGGAAAGGTAGCGCGCGCTGACCCATGCAAGTACGCTCGTGATGCCGGGATAATAGACCGTCGTCATAAACCAACCCACGAAGTAGCCATAGCCCTTGCCGACGGTGACCTCCGCGTAATCAACGATGCCGTTGACGTATTCATAACGCGTTGCAAGCAGCGCGAACGCATACGCGCATGCCACCATGATCACGCCGCCGATGAGCCAGGCGAGGATGCCGAGCGGCAGATTTCCGCCGGTTTCGGTGAGGATCTTTTCCGCCTTGAAAAAGACGCCGCTGCCGACTACGATGCCGACAACCATGCAGATTGCCGTCATCAGGCCGTATTTTTTGTGTAATTCGTTGTCCATGATGAAATCTCTCCCTGCTATTTTGTTTGTTGAGTTTTGTAATGGGGCTGATCTATGTAAAGCGCGGGTGCACGGCATGTATTTATTTGGAGGGACAGCGCCGACGACGGCGAAAAACAGCATAGGTTCTAAGAGAAACCGTGCATGACCTTTACACTACAATCTTAACAAGAATACTATTAAATTACGACAATGTCAACGCATTATATATTATTTATAATTATAAAAGTTACCCAAAAACCGTTTAAGACGGAATGCGTTCGCAAAATGCGGACAAATCAGGGGCGGATCATCTGAAACACGGAAAATTGAACGGAATATGAAATTTCATGCTCCTTTGGCTGCCTGCGCTCCACAAACGGCTTCGGACATGCTATAATTAAAACTTGAATGGATTTGGGAGGAGGTCCGCATGCCGGTTTCGCTTTTTATCAAGCAGCTTGACGATGCGTTGGCTGAAAACGGGCTTTCATTTGTATCGACGATCATCGATATCGCAATCACATTTGCTTTGGCCCGGCTGATCGTAGCCATCGTGGCAAGAGCGGCGCGTTCCATCGTGGCGCGGCGTGCCCGCGACCTGGAAGAAATGAAGGCCCGCAGGCTTACGACGGCAGTCACGCTGATGACGAGCGTTGTGAAATACGCTGCGTATTTCATTGCCATTGCGATCGCCGTGGGCGAGCTTGGCTATGCCGGGGCAATGAATTCCATGCTGGCGGCTGCTGGCATCGGCAGCCTTGCGGTGGGCATCGGCGCACAGAGCGTTATCAAGGACGTTGCCGCCGGGCTGATGTTGCTGTTTGAGGATCAGCTTGCCGTGGGCGATTATGTGACGGCTGCGGGCGTTACGGGAACGGTTGAAGCGGTTACGCTGCGCACCACCACCGTGCGCGGCTATGGCGGCGAGCTGAGCGTGATCCCAAACGGGAGCATTTCGGTTTTGACGAATTATTCCCGCACGGATTCGCTTGCCATTGTGGAGTTCCCGGTGGCATACGAGGCGGACGGCGCACGTGCGCTTCTGTTGATGCGTGAGGAGGCGGAGGCCTATTATGCTGAGCTTGGGGACGTTGCCGTGGAGAAGCCGGAGGTAGTGGGCGCGGTACAGCTTACGGGCGGAGAAATGGTGCTGCGCGTTGTGCAGCGTGTGAAACCGCTTGAACATTGGGCCGTGCAGCGGGAACTGACGCGGCGCATCGCGGCGCGCTTTGTGCGGGAAGGCATCCCCCTGCCGCGCACGCGCGTGCAGATGGCAAATAAGGAGGGCGGAGAAGCATGATTGAACGGTTCGGACTGGGAGACCACATTGCAATGAAAAAACCGCATGCCTGCGGCGGCAACGAGTGGATTGTGACCCGAACAGGGGCGGATATAAAAATCAAATGCATGCAATGCGGCCGCGTTGTGATGCTTGACCGAGGCGACTTCCTGCGCAGCGCGCGCAAAAATCTGACGGAAGGGACGGAGAAGCCCAATGAGCCGGAAAATTGATAAAAAGCAGCTTGCCCGCCTGCGCAAAAATGCGGAGGCGCTTCATGCAAAGGATGAGGCTTACAAAAAAGCATCCGACCGGGATTTTGCGCTTTGGCTCGTGATGGTGCTTGTTGCGGCGTTCGCCGTGCGGCTGTTCCTGTTTGAGCCCGTGCGCGTTTCGGGCGACTCCATGTACGATACGCTTGTACACAACGAACGCATGTTTGTGGAAAAGGTGAGCTATTGGTTTGAACGTCCGCAGCGCGGGCAGATCATCATTTGCTATTATCCAAACCACACCTCCACCTGCGTGAAGCGGATTATCGGCGTACCGGGGGACAGGGTCGCCATCACGGGCGGAGAGCTGTATCTCAACGGCGAAAAGCTGGACGAATCTGCCTACTGGGAGGATCTCATCTGGGGGGATATGGCGGAAATTACCGTGCCGGAAGATTGCGTGTTCGTAATGGGGGACAACCGGAACGATTCAAGCGACAGCCGCAGCCCGCTTGTGGGGCCCATCCCCTATTCCCGCATTGTGGGGCGCGTGCGCAGCGTGATCTGGCCCATTGAAGAGGCGCGGAAGGTTTAAGCGCGAACGGCGGAGGGACGACGAATATGGAAACCACGGGAAAGGCGGCGGAAACCGGCCTAAGGCGCGTTGCGCGGAATCAGGCGGAATATGCCCGCCTCAGGCTTTACACATGGCTTTGGGCGTTTGGCGTTGCAGGCGTGACGCTCACGCTGCTGTTCACGGCCTGGCTGTTCGGTGTGCAGGTACGCGACAGCGGTATGGCGCCTGCCATAGAACCGGGCGACGTGATTCTGTTCGACAGGTTGGCGAAATACTTCCAATCCCCGGCGCGCGGCGATATCGTCGCGTTTTCGGATGCGGCGGGGGAAGGAACGTACGCGGGGCGGATCGTGGGCATGCCGGGTGAAACGGTGGCCGTTTCAGGCGGGCGCGTGTATATCGGTGGAAGCCTTTTGGACGAGCGGGCATACGCGATGGGCGCGCTTGCGGCGGATTGCCCGGAAACGCATATCCCGGAAGGCAGCTTTTTCATCCTGCCGGATGACCGTTCGGATGCGCTGACCGATGTGGCCAAGCTCATAGTGGATGCTTCCCGCATTAAGGGGAGCGCGCTTGTGCGCGTATCCCCGCTTTCACGCATTGGGATTTTCTAGCATAAATATAAACCATATTTGGATGCGTGCCGGAGCAAAAATAATATATAATGGCAAAAATTTTCAAAAAAAGGCCTTGACAGACAGGCGCACGGCGCGTATACTTGCAATCAAGTCAAAACCGTTGAGGGAGAGCAAGTAATTTCGGAACCCTCCTTTGCAGAGAGCCGCAGGCGGTGGGATTGCGGCATGGAGAATCGGAACGAATGGGCTCCTGAGGGCAAGCTGAACAACAGTAGGCGCGCCGGAGAAGGCACTCCGTTAGCAAAGGCCGGCATATGACAGTATGCACAGAGAGGGCGCGTAACGCGCCAAGCCGGGTGGCACCGCAGGAGGTTTCAAAGCTCTTGTCCCTGCAAAAGCAGTTGGGGACGAGGGCTTTTTTATTGCTCTCCTGTCCCGGCAGCCCGCGGGAAACTTCCCGTAAACGGCCAATGGCCGCAGTAAGAAAGGAGTGCGTAACCATGAAAGACAACATCCCCTACAAGATTTACCTGAGCGAAGCTGAACTGCCGAAACAATGGTACAACGTGCGGGCGGACATGAAAAACAAGCCCGCGCCGCTGCTCAACCCCGGCACGCTCCAGCCGATGACGGCTGAAGAACTCGGCCACGTGTTCTGCGATGAACTGGTGCAGCAAGAGTTGGACAACACCAACGCCTATATCGGCATCCCGGAAGAAATCCGCGATTTCTATAAAATGTATCGGCCTGCCCCGCTGGTGCGCGCCTATTGTCTGGAGAAGCATCTTGGCACACCTGCGAAAATTTATTACAAGTTTGAAGGCAACAATACCAGCGGAAGCCATAAGCTGAATTCCGCGATTGCACAGGCATACTATGCAAAAAAGCAGGGCTTGAAAGGCGTGACCACGGAAACCGGCGCCGGGCAATGGGGCACCGCGCTCTCCATGGCATGTGCATACCTCGGGTTGGATTGCAAGGTGTTCATGGTGAAGGTTTCTTATGAGCAAAAGCCGTTCCGCCGCGAGGTTATGCGCACGTATGGCGCGAACGTGACCCCGTCCCCCTCCATGACGACGGAGGTTGGCCGGAAGATCCTTGCGGAGCACCCCGGCACCACGGGCAGCCTGGGCTGCGCAATTTCCGAAGCGGTCGAGGTTGCGGTGGGCACGGAAGGATACCGCTATGTGCTCGGCAGCGTGCTTTCTCAGGTGCTGCTGCATCAATCCATCATCGGTCTTGAAGCCAAAGCAGCGTTGGATAAATACGGTGTGAAACCGGATATCATCATCGGCTGCGCGGGCGGCGGCTCCAACCTGGGCGGCCTGATTTCGCCATTTATGGGCGAAAAGCTGCGCGGCGAGAAGGATTACCGCTTCATTGCAGTGGAACCCGCTTCCTGCCCGAGCCTGACACGCGGCAAGTATGTTTACGATTTCTGCGATACGGGCATGGTTTGCCCGCTTGCGAAGATGTATACGCTCGGCTCCGGGTTTATTCCTTCCGCAAACCATGCGGGCGGCCTGCGGTACCATGGCATGAGCAGCGTGCTCTCTCAGCTTTATGATGACGGCCTGATGGAAGCCACCTCCGTGGAGCAGACGAGCGTGTTTGCAGCAGCGCAGGAATTCGCGCGTGTGGAAGGCATCCTGCCCGCGCCGGAAAGCAGCCATGCCATCCGCGTCGCAATCGACGAGGCGCTCAAGTGCAAGGAGACCGGCGAGGAAAAGACGATCCTTTTTGGGCTCACGGGCACGGGATATTTCGACATGGTGGCATACCAGAAGTATAACGACGGTGAAATGACGGATTACATCCCGAGCGATGAAGACCTGCAGAAGGGCTTTGACGGTATCCCGAAATTCCCCGGGAACATGATCTGAACGGGAGCAGCCACAGAACTATGTTTAACGGCTGACTTATCTCAAAAAACGGTGCGGCAAGCTTTCTGGCTTACCGCATTTTTTTGCTTAAATTGCAGGGAGAAATGCGGAGCGATTCAATTTTCATAAAACACAAATTGAATCGCAGAACGAGTGAAAAATAGGCGCTTAATTAAATTGAACGCGTGAGGATGTACTGGTGAAAAATGGAAACAAAAAGGAGAAAAGAAAAAATCATTTCTATGATAAATAATATAAACTCACGCTGCAGATAAAAAAACGAAAAACAGCAAAAACAGATACAAAAGCAGCGAAATGCCCGGAAAACAATGCTTTAGAAAATAAAACAATCGCAGCCGTGCGGAACCCCGTGCTTCAAAACTGTGCCGCAGAAGGGAGGCGGCGACTTTTCTTCCTTATATATAATATATCCTGCGCGCGATTTCCGGCAGGCGGTTTTCGCATGCATGTCGGGCAAAAAGACGCATTATAGATGAGTATCGTCTGCATCCGCGGAATAGTCATCGAAGGAAAATTCGTTTAATTCGTGGAAGTCTAAAAATTCCGCCAGCGTCATGTTAAAACCGATGGCGATATGATGCAGCGTTGTAATTCGGGGGTCTTTTGTAATGCCACGGATGATGTTATCAATTGTCGACTGGTTGAGTCCGCACATGGTGGCCAATTTATTGCAGGTGATTCCCCTGCGCTTACATAACGCTGTAATGCGTTGGATCAGGATTTCGGAATATGTCATGATCCCTCCGTTTTTTCATAAAATTTACCCGAAAACGGGTTATTTTATGCACATGATAACAAGTAAAACAAATACATATACCCAAATTCGGGTAACACGTGCTTCATGTCCAAATATAATTACTACAACGCATAGGAGGTTGTATGTGCAATTTTTTGTGTGTAGGCTTGCAAATGCTGGCCAAAATCCCTTTTCTGACAGGGTGAAAATTTGAAATTGTCAACAACTGCTGAAAGAATATATTTGTGTTTGGAGGAAGCGAAATGACGGGCATGAAGTTAAAAATCAAGCAGATCGCAATAATTAGCATGGTTTTGGTCTGCGCCGTCCTCTTTTCGGCTTGCATGCGTTCCGACGCCGGAATCGATCCGGGCGATTGGGGATACGGCTGCTGCGTTACCTATGATGCGCTCGGCGGCATCATCAACAGCCGTGAGATGCGCGAGGTCTATTACATGAACAATTCATATCTGTTCCAGCCTTCGGGCACCACCAACATGCTGGTGGAACCGGTGAAGGACGGATATATTCTTGCCGGATGGTATACGGCGAAGGAGGATGCGACGGATGCGGAAGGCAACGCCGTCTATCAATTCTCTGCCGAGGACCGCTGGGATTTCGACGAGGACCGCATTCAGGAAAACCTTACGCTCTATGCGCGCTGGATTCCGCAGGGAAAGGTGAACTACGTGAATGCGGACACCGGCGAGGTCGTGTTCAGCAAAAACCTTACCGCGGCTTCGCCGGTTCAGGAACTCAGCGCGGCAACGCTGAATCTAAGCACGCCGAAGGGCTATTCGTTTGCCGGCTACTACGCAGATGCTGCCTGCACCATTCCGTATGACTTCACGCAGTATGAGCATGTGGAGCTTCTGTTGGAAAACGAGCAGATTTATGCAAAACTTGCCGAGCGGTTCCCGCAATATTTTGAAGCTGCGGAATATGTTGCGCCGGAAGCGGCTGAAGAGGGAGAGGAGCAGGCGGCCTCCGCTGAGGACACCAGCTATCTTTACATCAACAAGGCGGGCTATCGGCTTTTGACGGATGACCCTGCCGCGCTTGCCGAAATCCGCGCTTATAAGGATCAGATCATCGAAGAGGCGATTGAGCAGTATCAGGCGAACACCGCATCCCAGGTGGTATACATCAAGTTTACCGAAGGGCTTTATGTGCGTGTCACCTCTTTGGAAAGCCTGAAAAAGGGCGGGGAATATTCCTTTGCAGGTGTGGATGCTTCGGGAAACGAGATCAACGGCTATATTTTAGAAACAGACCTTGACTTCAGCGGCGTGAAGCTCGCCGTGGCCGATAGCTTTAACGGCACCATTCAGGGAAACGAACACACGATCCGGAACCTGACGGTGAAGCTTTCCAGCAAGAAGATCGATCCGGACAAAGAAAAAACCGGCGGCATTGCCGCGCGGATGGACGGCGCGGTCATCGAAGGCGTGGTGTTTGAAGATTGCGCCCTTGAAATCAACGTGAATTCCGGAATTCAGGTGACCGCAGGCTTTCTTGCGGGAGAAGCGAAGAACACCACCGTGCAGGACTGCACGTTCCGCAACCTGGCCATTACAACCGGCACAGGGGACGACGGCGCGGCGCGTTACGAGCTTGGGGATCTGTTTGGCAAGGGCTCCGGCAACAAGGTAAACAACTGCACTGCAGAAGGCGTCACAGTCACGGCGTCCGATGCCGCGCGCCGGAATATGGCGCTGCAATAACCCGGCAAACATTCCGCTGGCCTGCACCTGAGCGGGCCGCGGTTTAAAATTCCCGATTGTGTTTTGCGTTGGGATCCGCCCGGCGCGATATACAAAATAAAAAAAGATAAATGGAGGTAAAACAATGAAAAACAACACGCTTGGTCGCTTGCTGGCGCTCGCGTTGGCTGCGATGATGTTGTTTGCAGTGGTTGGCTGTCAGGAGACCGGCAACAACGACCCGGTTGAAACGCCGACCACCGCTGACCCCACTCCCGCTCCCACGGAAGAAGTTCCTGCGGAGATTTTGCCCGATGTACCCGCGGATCGCTATGATGCGACCGTGACGCCCCGCACGGGCAACAACGCCACCGCGCCCCTGGTGCTGAGCAGCGGCACGCTGGATGGCAAATTTAGCCCCTTCTTCTACACGTCCTCCTATGATAATGACGTGCAGGCACAGACGCAGATCGGCCTTCTGTATTATGACAAAGACGGCGTTCCGCAGGCTGGCGTTGAGTATCCCTGCCTTGCATACTCCTACACCGAGGATGTGGCGGCGGACAACAGCTCCATCACCTACAAGATCTTCCTGAAGAACGGCATCACCTTCAGCGACGGCGAGCCTGTCACCGCAAAGGATGTCCTGTTCAACTACTATGTGTACCTTGATCCCGCCTATGACGGAATCTCCACGCTGTACACCCAGAAGATCCACGGCGCCAGCGAATATCGCCTCCAGACCAGCGCGGAAGCCCTTGCGGTTGTGGACGCGATCCTTGCAGCCGGCATCACCGCTGCGGAAGACGGCACGGTGAGCTACCCTGCGGCTGACGGCGCAACGCCGGAGCAGCAGGCCGCGTTCTGGGCATACCTACCTGAGGCAGGTAAGGCCTTCGCGCAGGAAATCGTGGATTATGTTGTCGGCAACTACAACAATGACCAGTATGCTCCCAACATCGGTAAGACCCCTGATGAAATCAAAGCGGATGCTACCCTGCAGACCGTGTTCGGCATGGTAATGTGGGGCTTCGGCGGAGTGGCTGACGGCGTGTTCACCGATGCGCTCGGCAACACCTACACCCTCGGCACCGATGAAGTGAATGCTGAAATTTACTGGAACAACATCCTTGGCACTTACGGCTACAACTTCGACGAGGAATCCGGCATCAACCGCGAAAAGGCCGGCGACATCCTCATTGAGGATCGCGTAAAGGATCTTTACCTTGCAAACGAAGGCGCTGTTGAAGGCGGCGTTCAGACCATCACCGGCATCACCTCCGGCAAGGAAGTTTGCGAGGATGGCGTTGAGCGTGAATTCGTTCAGATCGTCATCGATGGTATCGACCCCGTTGCCATCTTCCAGATTGGCATCACCGTGGCGCCGTTCCATTATTACACGGAAGGTTTCGCCGGCGAACTCAACGAGAACGGTGTTGTGATCGGCTCCGCCGACTTCATGACGCACCTCAAAACCAAGAACGATAAGCCCATGGGCGCCGGCCCGTACGTCTTCGAGAGCTACAAGGACAACGTCGTAACCTACACCGCGAACGACAGCTTCATGCTTGGCTCCCCGAAGATCCAGACGCTCCGTTATCAGGAGATCAGCCTCGGTTCCGAGATGGATGCCCTGAAGACCGGCTCCGTCCACTATTCCGATCCTTCCGCTTCCACGGAGATCATCAACAACGTCACCGGCGGCGAAGGCGATTATGCGAAGCTCGGCTATATCCTTGTTGACAACGATGGCTATGGCTACATTGGCATCAACGCCCGTTATTTCAAGGAACTCGAACTCCGTCAGGCCATCGTGATGGCGATGAACCCGCAGCTTGCCATCGACGATTACTATGGCGAGCTTGCAAGCGTCAACACCCGCAACATGACCAAGATCCAGTGGGCATACCCGGACGATCCGCAGCCGATCTACGCATACGATGAGACTGGCGAGCAGATTAAGCAGAAGCTCATTGACGCCGGCTTTGTGTATGACGAAGCCAAGAACATCATGAGCTATCCCGAAGGCTACACCGATCTGATGGGCGCAGCGTACAGCGGACAGGTCACCATCAAGATGACCCTGCCCTCCGATGCAAAGGATCACCCGGCCGGCACGATCTTCGTGAACGCGCAGGAAGTCTTGGCCAAGGTTGGCGTGAAGGCTGACATCGAAGTCGACCAGAACCTGCTCGGCAAGCTCAGCACCGCGTATGACTCCGGCATTCAGGTTTGGGCAGCTGCCTGGGGCAGCGGCGGCGTAGACCCCGATATGTTCCAGATCTGGTATTCCGATCCTGCTGAGAACCAGGGTACTTCCCCTGAGTCCACCGGCCTGTACGGCCTCTTTACGGATGGTTCCGATGAGCAGAAGGCGATGCTGACCGAACTCAACAGCCTGATCAAGGCTGGCCGCGGAACGCTGGACCGCGAGGAGCGCAAGCCCATCTATGCGCAGGCGCTTGAAATCTCGGGCGAACTGGCTGTGCAGCTGCCGACCTATCAGCGCAAGAACATGTTCGTCTTCAACAAGGACGTCATCAATGCCGCTACCCTCTTCAGCGGTGAGGACGTCACCCCGTTCCAGGGGCCGCTTGCCTACATTTGGAACGTGGAACTGAACTAACACATCAAAGCGGGGCTTCCCGCGCAATAAACTGTCGCAAACGTTGCAAGGCTTGGCGCAAGCCAAGCCTTGCCGCGCATAACATGCACGACGGGGATTGGGAGAGGGATTCATTATGTGGAGATATATCCTAAAAAGACTCATTCTCGCGGTGGTAATCCTGGTTGGCGTATCCGTCCTCATCTACATGCTGACCATGCTGATGCCTGCCGACTATATTGACCGCCAAACTGCAGCCGCGGTGCAAAACGGATCCATGACACAGGACGAAGTCATGCGTCTCAAAGAGCTTTACGGCCTTGCGGATAAAAGCTTCGGCGGGATTATGAAAAGCTATTCCAAATGGCTGGGCAGCACGATGACAGGCGATCTTGGCTATTCGTTCCTTTATGGAAAGCCGGTCACCGAGGTGCTTGGGGAGTATATATGGACTTCCTTTATCATCGCGCTTATCGCTTTTATTCTTCAAACTGTTATCGCAATACCCATGGGAATTAAAGCTTCCGTGAATCAATACGGGGCTTATGATTATACGGTGTCCGTGTTTGCAATGATCGGCACGGCCCTGCCGTCGTTCTTCCTTTCAGCGCTGCTGATGAACGTGTTCTCCATCCAGCTGCGCTGGCTGCCGCTTCAGGGCCTGACCACGGCGACCAAGGTGTTCCTGCCGGGCCAGGGATTTGAGGTATTTCTGGACAAAGTATGGCACCTGATCCTGCCGATCACAGTGTTGGTTGTGTTGGGCATCGGCGGCACGATGAAGTTCACAAGAACGAATATGTTGGAAGTGCTCAACTCCGACTATATCCGCACCGCCCGCGCAAAGGGGCTTTCGGAGCATACGGTCGTATACAAGCATGCGTTCAAAAACACGATGATCCCGTTGGTAACCTCGCTCAGCGGCACGTTGCCGAGCCTGTTTGGCGGCGCGATGATTACCGAAACGGTATTCGCGATCCCCGGCATCGGTTATATGGCGCTGCGCGCGACCCAGCAAGGCGATATCCCGTTCATTATGGGCTATAACATGTTCCTTGCCATTCTTACGGTTCTCGGCATGCTGATCTCCGACTTGATGTACATGGTCGTAGACCCGCGCGTAAAACTGAAATAAGGGAGGTGCGTTATGGAAAACAAGGTTCCTTTTGAAGAAACGAACAAGCCGGAAGAAACGCTGCCTCACCACAGCTATACGGATCTTGTGGAGGACGAAGTCCTTCAGCAGGAAGCTGAGAGCGCAGAACACCACAGCTATACCGATATTTCCGGTGATGAGATCATCGTGGAGGAAAACTTCCGCGTCATCTCACCAGGCCGCATGGTTGCAAAGCGCTTTTTCCGCAGCAAACTTTCCATTGCGGGCCTTTGCATGATCGTGTTCGTGTTCCTGTTCTCCTTTGTGGGCCCGCTGATTACGGACGCTGTGTGGGGATATGGCGAAACGCAGATGTTCAAGATTGAGCGCGTTTCCGACATGGTCTCCAAGGGCGATTTCTATGCGGCGGACGGCAAGGAATATACCTACTATGACCGCTCGCAGTCCATCGTAAGCTTTAAGGCCCCGCCCTCCAAGGATCACTGGCTGGGCACGGACACCTCCGGCTTCGATATTTTCGTGCGCCTGATGTACGGCGGCCGCATTTCGCTTGTAATTTCGTTCATCGTTATCTTCCTGGAAACGATCATCGGAATCGTGCTCGGCGGCTTTGCAGGGTACTTCGGCAAGTGGGTGGATCAGGTTGTGATGCGCGTTGTCGACATCTTCGCCTGCCTGCCGGGCATGCCGATCCTGCTGATTCTCTCTGCGGCCATCAGCTCTATTGAGAGCATCCCCGCAGAGCACCGCATTTATTACCTGATGGCATTCCTCACCCTGATGGGCTGGACAGGAGCCGCGCGCATCGTGCGCGGTCAGATCCTGATGCTGCGCGAACAGGAATATATGCTTGCCGCCGAAACCACCGGCCTTTCGGCAACGCATAAGATTTTTAAGCATCTGATTCCAAACGTCATGCCGCAGCTGATCGTTTCCATGACGCTGGGCCTTGGCGGCATCATCCTGTATGAGTCCACGCTTTCCTACCTTGGTTTGGGCGTTCCCTTCCCGCGCGCCGCATGGGGCTCCATGATCGCGCTGGCGGATCCTTCCAAGGGGCAGGAAATTCTGGCGAACTATCCGAACATGTGGGTTCCCGCGGGCATCCTGATCATCGTTACGGTGCTGGGCTTCAGTTTCATCGGCGATGGTCTCCGCGATGCGTTTGACCCGAGAATGAAGAGGTAGCGCTATGGCAGTATTAAATAAGTTCAAGAAAAAGAAGATTCAGGGCGTTGACGATACCGAGTACCTGACGCTGCGCGACGAACGGCGCATCAGCAAGGAAAACGCGAAGATTACGCGTGAGTTTGAGCGCAACAAGGCGCGCAAGAATGTGCCCGAATCGGAATACCTTTCCCAAATGCGGGACAGCAGGAACGTTGTTGAGTTCGACGATCTACACACGTATTTTTATACCGATATCGGTACTGTGAAGGCGGTGGACGGCGTAACCTATGACGTGCCGCAGGGCACCACGGTGGGGATCGTCGGCGAATCCGGCTGCGGAAAATCCGTTACTTCGCTCTCGCTGATGCAGCTCGTGCAGGCGCCGCAGGGGCAGATCGTCTCCGGCGAAATCCGCTATCTTGCAAGCGATGGAAAATGCTACAACATAGCAAAGATGCCCAGAAGCGAGATGCTGCATATCCGGGGCAAGGAGATCTCCATGATCTTCCAGGAGCCGATGACAAGCCTGAACCCGGTGTTCACCATCGGCGAGCAGATGGACGAGGTTGTGTTGCTGCATGAAGAAGGCGCTACGGCGGAAAGCGCGAAAGCGCATTCCATCGAGATGCTTCAGCTCGTCGGCATCGCCATGCCGGATAAGGTGTATGCAAGCTATCCGCACGAGCTTTCGGGCGGCATGCGGCAAAGGGTCATGATTGCAATGGCGCTTTCCTGCGGCCCCCGCCTCATCATTGCGGACGAACCCACCACAGCGCTGGATGTTACCATTCAGGCGCAGATCCTTGACCTTCTGCGCGGCATTAAGGATAAGATCAACGGCAGCATCATGCTCATCACGCACGACCTTGGCGTTATCGCGGAAATGGCGGACTACGTCGTAGTCATGTATGCGGGCCGCATCATTGAAAAGGGCACCGTGCGGGAGATCTTCCACACGCCGAAGCATCCGTATACCGTTGGCCTGATGCGCAGCAAACCGAGCGTAAACAAAGCGGTGGATCGGCTTTACAGCATCCCGGGGCAGGTTCCGAACCCGATCAACATGCCCAACCACTGCTATTTTAAGAACCGCTGCGAAAAGTGCACCGAAAAGTGCGGCGGCGAATATCCGCCGATGCTGCAGTTCTCCCCGACGCATTTTGCCGCCTGTTACCTTTACGAGGAAGACCGGGATGCGGTTTACTTTGATGCGCTCACGGGCAAAAAGAGCGAATGAGGAGGTAGAAGATGGAAAACGATAATCTGTTGGTAGTAGAAAACCTTAAAAAGTATTATCCCATTAACGCCTCTGTTCTGGGGAAGGCAAAGTCCTTTGTGAAAGCGGTGGACGATGTGTCCTTCACCATAAAGCGCGGCACGACGATGGGCCTTGTGGGTGAATCCGGCTGCGGCAAAACCACAGTCGGCCGCACCATCCTGCGCCTACATGACGTAACCGGCGGCACGGTTATGTTCAAGGGACGCGATCTTGCGAAGCTTTCCAAGAAAGAACTCCGCTCGCTGCGCCCGCACATGCAGATGATTTTCCAGGATCCTTATTCCAGCCTTTCGCCGCGCATGCCTGTTGGCGAGATCATCGGAGAAGCCGTGCGCACGCACAATATCGTGCCGAAATCCCAATACCAATCCTACATCCGTAAGGTCATGAAGGATTGCGGCTTGCAGCCCCAGTATTTTTATCGGTACCCGCATGAGTTTTCCGGCGGGCAAAGGCAGCGCATCTGCATCGCACGTGCCGTGGCGCTCAACCCGGAATTCATCATTTGCGATGAACCGGTCTCCGCACTGGATGTTTCCATCCAGGCGCAGATCATCAATCTGATGAAGGACCTGCAAACGCAGTTCGGGTATACGTACCTGTTCATTTCCCACGACCTTTCCGTTGTGGAGCACATTTCGGATACCATTGGCGTGATGTATCTGGGCAATTTGGTTGAAACGGGCGATAAGGCAAAGATCTTCGCCAACCCGATGCATCCTTACACCAAGGCGCTGCTGAGCGCGGTTCCGATGCCGGATCCGGACATGAAGATGAACCGCATTATTCTCAAGGGCGACATCCCCAGCCCGGCCAATCCGCCTTCCGGCTGCAAATTCCGCACACGCTGCCAATACTGTATGGATGTTTGTGAAAAGGAAGTGCCGCAGTTCAGGGAATACGAGCCGGGGCACAGGGTGGCATGCCACCTGTATTCACAGGAATGAACCCGAAGGTGAAGGAAAATGTGAAAAAGCGCCGTAAGGATGACTTCGTGGACGATGGGCGCGTGATTGCGGACATGAGCATTGACGGCATGCCCGGCACGATTTCCCGCCGCCGGCGGAAGCCTCCTGTGCCGTTCGGCACCGTGAGGGAAGAGCCGGAACCGGTCAAGCTGACATGGAAAGAACGAATTTCCGCTTACGGCGGCGCATACGCCGCGTATGCCCTGTTTGGCCTTGTGATGTTCGGCGGGCTTGGCCTAGTGATCTGGCTTTGGCTCAGATGAATGCAAGTTGAAGCATAGAACAATGATGAACGGAGCCGCGCGCGCAAGCAAGCGGCTCCGCTTTGCTGTTTTTGCAGGGGAGGATTCGGACTGCACGGGACGAAAGAAAACACAGGAGGGCGTGTGTATGGAAATCAAAGAATACGGGGAATACAAGGAAGAGGAACTCCTCAGCCTTTATGCCAGCGTTGGCTGGACGGCATATACCCAGCATCCCGAAACACTAAGAGCGGGGTTTGCAAATTCTCTTTTTACCCTCGGCGCTTACGATGGACAAACGCTGTTGGGCATCATCCGCACCGTTGGCGACGGACATACCATCGCGCTGATTCAGGACATTTTGGTGTTTCCGGAGCATCAACGGAAGGGCATCGGCTCCAAGCTGATGCGGGCTGTGCTGGAAAGATTCCGCAACGTGCGGCAAATTGAGCTTGCAACGGATGATATTCCCACCAATATTGCCTTTTACGAATCGCTGGGGTTTCGGAAAATGTCCGAAATTGGCTGCTGCGCATTCATAAGGCTTTGATGGATTGCAGGTACGGTTCTTTGGCCAGCGCCATCGGCACATGGAAAAGCAGCCTGATTCCGTCTCAAAAACGGGCCGGCTGCCATAGCGGCGCGCAAATCATGTTATCAATAAGGCGGAGAAACCCCGGGGTAAATTTACCCGGGGTTTTGCATGCTTCATGCTCTGCTGAACGGTGAAAACCGGCAGAACTCGCGCGAAACAGTTTGCACAAACGGTCTTGCGACGGAAAATTTGCATATGCTTGAAGCATATAAGATAATAGGCAGCAAAATAAGAAAGGAAACGGACTGTATGAACGATTTTTTCACCTGGACGATTCTTGCAACTTACGCCGGCGCGACACTGGCGACGACGCTCGTGACGCAGCTTCTGAAGGGGATTGGTTTCATTGACCGCATCCCGACGCGGATCTTCAGCTATGTGATAGCGCTGATCATCCTGCTGGCGGCCACGTTCTTCACCGGCGCGCTTACGTGGGATACTGCCGCATTGTGCGTGGTGAATGCCGTGGTGGTGAGCCTTGCGGCCAATGGCGCGTTCGATGCGGTGACTGCGAAGCATACCAACGATTGACAAGGGGGCACACGCCAAATCTGGCGGGCCGCAGGCTTTACGTTTTCGGGTGCTGAGGAGGCGGGCAAAGTTTGCGGCCGGATATAGCCGAAGAAGCGCTGCCTTTTTTGGAAAAGGAGGCGCAAGGGAACGGGCGAACGGCGTTTTCCCAAAAGAAAAACGTCGGAACAAAGCGAACTTTGTTCCGACGTGGCGGAGAAGGATACTCCCTCGAATAAATCCGTAAACAAAAAATAACTCAGCGCACAGACGACAGCACTCACATCAACCTACAATTTATAGATAACGTCGAACAATCGAGCCGTTTGCAGCTACGCAAGCGGCTCTTTTCATATTTGAAAATGACAAGGAGGATACGACCATGACAAAAGTAATCGCCCTCGCCAACCAGAAGGGTGGTGTGGGTAAAACGACAACAGCCGTCAATCTCGGCATCGGGCTTGCGCGGCAGGGAAAGAAGGTGCTGCTTATAGACGCAGACGCCCAGGGCAACCTGACGGATTCCCTCGGCTGGAACGAGCCGGACAAGCTCCCTGTTTCCCTTGCTACCATTATGAGCAAGGTTATCATGGAGGAGCCTATCGTGCCGGATGAAGGGATCTTGCACCATGCGGAGGGCGTTGATCTCATGCCTGCAAATATCGAACTCTCCGCTATGGAGGTATCGCTCGTAAACACCATAAGCCGAGAAAACGTATTGCGGAACTATCTGAAAAAGGTTAAGGGCAAGTATGATTATGTTCTCATTGACTGTATGCCCTCCCTTGGCATGATAACCGTCAATGCCCTTGCGGCGGCGGATAGCATCATTATTCCAGTACAAAGCCACTATCTCCCCGCGAAGGGGATGAGCCAGCTTTTGCAGACAATCAACCGGGTCAAAAAGAACATCAATCCCCACCTCAAAATTGACGGTGCGCTCATCACGATGGTAGATAAACGCACGAACTTCGCAAAGGAGATTTCGTCTTTGCTTCGTGATAGTTACGGAGATAAGCTTCACATATTCAAGACGGAGATACCCCTTGCCATCAAAGCAGCGGAAACCAGCGCCGAGGGCAAGAGTATCTATATCCACGACGCTCACGGCAAAGCGACGGCAGCATACGAAGCGCTGACAAAGGAGGTTTTAAGCGATGGCAGAAAACAGGAGAAACATAAAGCTGACCTCGCTCGATGATTTGTTCTCCACGGAGGAAAGCCGCGCCGAAGCGGAAAAGGAGCGCGTGCAGGAGATTCCCATAACAGAGATAGACGGTTTTCCCGAGCATCCCTTCCATGTGGATATGGACGACGCTATGCGCGAGATGG
>CDZQ01044752.1_pt1 | contig 24730 bp, 24 predicted proteins | sample 554831 | NCBI WGS metagenome assembly CDZQ01 (sample SAMEA3182112, study PRJEB8094) | gut metagenome | biome: human; feature: gut; material: Stool; isolation source: human stools | place: Canada | collected 2013-05-06 | reverse complement strand
GCGCAATTTTATTTATTATAATTTAAAAAATTATAATCTAAATACGTTTTTTCTGCCGCAGGCAGATCCGATACAAACCATCGGTCAACAAGGTTTGATCCAATGTCATAGGCGTTTTACAATAAGGCTGAACCAGTGAACCGTATTTTCCTGTCAAAACAACAGAATGATACGGATATTTTTCCCCAATCCGATCAATAAACCCATCCACAACGCAAGCCGTGCCATAGATGACCCCGGACTGAATACTTTCTGTCGTGTCAGTACCCAATACTTTTTGCGGCGCAGAAAGGGTGACAAAATTCAGCAAGTCAGCATTTTCGACCAAGGCCTTTAAAATATTGGACATCCCGGCATAAATAACTGTTCCTACATATACTTTATTCTCATCAATATAACTGATTGTCATTGTGTCCGATAAATTCACCAACAGACACGGTAAAGAATATTGATCCACAACGCCGGCGGCCATACCGACCAAATCCGCCCCTAACTGTGATGGATCGTTAATTTTAATATTTAATCCGCTCTTTACACCGGGACCGACAATCAAGGCGTTCACATCATACAGCAATTTCACCGCCTGAGCAACCCCTTGCGTCAACGGCGGGGAAACCGAAGCAATCACAGCTCCGTCTACGGCTGACTCGATACCGAAAAACCGTGACAATTCCGCTAACTTGATTGCAATATCTTCCGCGGTCATCTCTTTTTGTATCCAAACACTGCCTACCTGCTTTTCCGTGTTGGTTTGATAAAATCCAACCGTCAGCAAATCTTTGCTAATATTTAGTACCAAAATCATCTTCCATCACCGCCCGGCCGTACAATAAATAACAAAAAGGCATCCCGAAGGATGCCTTTTGGAGCTGATAATCGGGATTGAACCGACGACCTCGTCCTTACCAAGGACGCACTCTACCGACTGAGCTATATCAGCATCGCTAACAGACAATATTATACATGATAAATCCAAGATTGTCAAGTAGCTAAAACACATTTTTATGGCTTTCTGTTATTTTTCTCGAGCAACACGCGGTGGTTTCGGGCCCAGATACTGATAATACTGACATTCCAGCCGGCCATTATACAATTTCCGCCGTTTATCCGCTTTCCGGCCAAACCGCTTTTCAAAATAAGGATTGGATGTAATCAAATACAATGACCAGGTGTTCAAGCGAGAAAAAACATGCCCCAACTCCGTGTACAGACGTTCTGCGTCGCGACTCTCACCCAGTCGCTCTCCGTACGGCGGATTGGTTATGATAAATCCGTATTCCTGCTTAGAATAAAGATCTTTTACATTTTGCTGCTTGAAACGAACAAAATCCTCTACCCCGGCCTCCTGCGCATGAAGCTGTGCCAATTCAACGGCTTTAGGGTTGATATCACTGCCAAAAATGCAAAGATCGGCCTCTTTTCGCATCATTTCCTGCGCGCGCTGCCGTTCTTCATCAAAAACAGCAGACGGCAAAAACTCCCACTCTTCGCAACAAAACTTGCGACGCAATCCCGGAGCACGATTTAAAGAAATCATGGCAGCCTCAATCGGAATCGTTCCTGAACCGCACATTGGGTCGATCAGTAACCGTCCGGGCTTCCAAAAACTCAATAATAACATGGCGCAGGCAAGCGTCTCTTTTAAGGGGGCTTCGCCCGCAAGGCTCCGATACCCTCTTTTGTGCAGACCGGCACCGCTGGTATCCAACGTGATACTGACCTCGTCTTTCAAAATCGAAACCGAGATACGGTATTCCGCGCCGTCCTCCTCAAAGATCTGCCGATGATACCGCTTCTTCAATTTTTCCACGATCGCCTTTTTCGTAATAGACTGACAGTCCGGCACGCTGAAAAGCCCGGACCTTACCGATTTTCCAACCACATGAATCCGCGCGTTTTCCGGCAAAATATCTGCCCAGTCAATGGCAAAAACACCCTCAAACAATTCCTCAAAAGTCACCGCGCGAAATTGTGCCAGACAAATCAAAACCCGATCTGCCGTACGCAGCCACAGATTCGCGCGTATCAGATCCCGTGCATCTCCGACAAAATCAATTCGTCCGTTTGACGTCTGGATTTGCCGCATGCCCAAATCTGACAATTCTCTTGCCGTTACGCTCTCAATCCCAAATGCGGAAGTGGCAATCAAATGATAATCCACACTCATCCGTCATGCCTCCGATCTTTGAGGCGAATATATTTCACAGGCTCTGTATAAACCGTCTCTGCAAAAATCCGATTCTTATAAAAATCATCACAGGCCGTATTCACAAACAGATCAAAAGCAAACGTTTGCACCCCCGTATAATCCGTCTGATACCGATCCCCGATCACGTTATTGAATAAATTTACATAGATCTGGTTGGTCTGCGGACAGAACGTATCCCGAAAAGCCAAAAAGTTATCAGCACCGAAACAAACAACCGAGCTATCGCGTTGCAAAAACAGCAAACGGTCATACGGATATGCAATCCAGCCGTCACAGCAAACAGCGTCCGCATATGTTCCATCGATCTGTCCTCGCCCCACTTCAAACACACGACCGCCGGAAGAAGAAACTGCGGTTCCCGCTGCCTGAGGCATGGAAAACACGGCGTAAAAAGCTTGCGGAGCCGTATCCGGAATCCGGTCTAATGTGATGGACACACTGATACGTGGCTGTTTTTTCCAAACGACACAGCGCCGGCTGCCGGATCGCAAATAGGGATGAATAAAAGACTGTTCAAACACAAAAGCGTGTTCTAACTCCGTCTTAACGGCTCGGCCGTACTGCGTAGGCTGCCGAAGTGAATAATGCTGAACCAAAGAAGACCGTGTCACCTTATTTTTTTCGTAAAAGATTCTGGCGATCACGTCCCGCTTGGTTTCACTATCGATCCCAACAGCCTCAAAGTTCCCCAACATCTCCGAGCCAAAACGGCTCCCGTCTGACCACTGAATCTCACAGGGATACCCTTGTGAATCCGTTTTAACAGCAGGAAGACCGGCCACGTCACAATCCACAATATAATCTTCATCGCAAAACGTATATTGCACGCGTTCTTTGGGCTGCAACTGTACCGAAAAGTAGGCACAGCCACCCTCATAATACAACGGGCTATGCTTTCCGGTTACTGAATCTAAAACATACTGATAGACTTGTCCTATCGCTTCGGCAGGCAAACAAACCAGCCCAGAATAAGGACACATCGATGCGTTAAAAAGATAAATTCCATCCTCTGTACAATGTCCAAACAATTCTTCAGCTTGATCGCGATACAACTGCTCCAATTTAGAACTCGCCGTAAACAACTTATGCTGCTTTGCATGCAATGCAGCATCTGCAAACATCCAGGGGCGTCCCGTTTCGGCCCCGTCAGAAAACGTATTTTCCGCAAAGACACATAAATCACGGCAAGCTTGATCCAGCATCTTTTCCTGACGCGGAGCAAATGTTCCGTCCGCCTTTTGGCACAATCCCACCACACTGTGGTATTTTCTTTGCGCCTCACGGTACAAGGCCAATTCTCGGGGCAATGAAATACAACCGGCAGCTAAAGCGTCTGCCCAAGCGCCCGTATAAGTGGGAATATTTTGATTAACCAACTCCGTACTCCACTCATGCAGAGAATGGCTGACCGTACTGAACTGCAGCCGGGGGCTGAGATTTAAATCATTCCAACGCCGAACAAAAGAACAAAGCCCCGTCACTTCCTGAGGGATCGAAAGATTACAAACCATCGGCAATACAGAAACATCCGACATGTTTTGTTCCATCCGATCCAATGTTTGTTTCAAAACAGCCTGCCGGTTAATCAAAGTTACATCATCGACGTCAAAAAAGTTCGGATAATCCAGCACACATCCGCAATCCTGGCTTACGCCACCCTTCAGGTCCTCGGTTTCGCCTAACAGCATACGTTTAAACTCGTGACTGCTTTCGTCCGCAAAGACAAACAACCGTTCTTTGACCGAAAACCGCCAATAAAACCAAAACGGCATCTCTTTTTTTAAGTGCATATGGTCAGCATCCAACTCTGCCCACAACCAACGAACGCCCTTCTTACACAGTTTAGCGGCAGCAGCCTGCGAAACGCCTCCGACATCACACTGCATTACACTCGAAATGTTTAACGGTCCCCAAAGCTCCGCAGGTAACCAATCCACACTTTTACGAATTTCATTTTCTCCTGCAATTGCCGACAAATTGTGCGACAAACCACACACCTCGAGCCGTCCACACGAAATCGCCTCTAAAAAGGCTTTTTTCGCTGAATCATCCGCTTGTTTTAAATATTCATAAACTGGCGCAGACGCCTGGCAAACCCAGCAAAATCCGTCTGGATGATCCTTTTCTTCTAATATACGCGAAACCGCCTGTGCAATCGTCTTTTTCTGCTCTTCCATCATTGTGTATGCCGGTTTTTCATATCCGACATCGTAACGCTGAAAACAGACAAGGTGTACGGTCTTTATACTCATAATATAATTCCTCCATCCGATACTGCTATCATTATACAAAACTTTCCCGACAAAATCAAGATATTTCCGACAAAACTTTTGTCTGACTTGACTTTTTCAAGGTGGCATGGTATTATAAAATGAATATACATTAATATTATTGCGTCAAAAACGCGGAGGCTGCTATGTTACAAAAAAATCAAGTCGTCACACTTTTTATACAAGACATGACGACAGAAGGATTCGGCGTAGCGAAATACCAAGACGAACAAATCAAAGATTTTATCGTATTTGTCAATAACACGGTCCCCGGAGATACCGCGCTTTGTAAAATCATTAAAATCACAAAAAATTACGCAATCGGCAAAGTCGAAACCCTGCTGCAAGCTTCCGATCAAAGAATCGTGTCGGACTGTGCAGTGTTTGGAAAATGCGGCGGCTGCGCGTTTCGCCACATTTCTTATCAAGACGAATTGAAACTCAAACAAACCTTCGTTCAAAATGCATTTAACAAAAACGACAAACAACATAGTCCTCTTATTCAGCCGATTATCGCCTCTCCTCAAACAGATCAATATCGCAACAAAGCACAATTACCGTTTTCGGAAAACGGCCGATGCGGATTCTTTGCAAAAGGCTCACACCGAACCATCGAGCAGGAGGACTGTTTGTTAAATCATCCGTCTTTTCGCCCCATTATCACAATAGTCGAACAGCATGTTCAGAAATACGGGATATCCTGTTACAACGAAAAAAACGGAACAGGGCTCATGCGGCACCTCTGCATTCGCCGAGCGCATAAAACCGGCGAAATCATGGTTTGTCTGGTAATCAACGGATCGGATATTCCTCATAAAACACAGCTGATCGACGCGTTGACCCAGATTGTTGAAATTAAAAGTATCTATATCAATATCAACACCCAAAATACCAATGTCATCTACGGCACCAAGTGCGTTCTTTTGTGGGGAAAAGAAACGATCTCAGACATTCTTTGCGGATTGACTTTTCGCATATCTCCCCTTTCTTTTTATCAAATCAACAGCCCTCAAGCGGAGCAAATTTACCAATACGCCAAAGAAGTCGCACAATTACGCGATGACGATATCCTGCTGGATCTATATTGCGGTATCGGAACCATTGGGCTTTGTATGGCAGACCGTGTAAAAAAAGTGATTGGCATTGAAGTTGTCGAGCAGGCAGTCCGCAATGCAGACGCCAATGCACAACTGAACGGGATTCGAAATGCCTCTTTCTATTTAACGCCAGCCTCCCAAACTGCGCAAATTTTAAAAAACACCGTTCAAGGACAAGCTCCTTCCGTTATTGTTGCAGACCCGCCTCGGAAAGGACTGGATGAAAAAACCATCGAGCTGATCAAAACCCTATCTCCTTCTCGATTGGTATACATTAGCTGCAACCCCGCTACTTTAGCCCGAGATTTGAATATTTTATCACAATCAAATAATTTCCAGGTCGAATGTATTCAGCCGTTTGATATGTTTCCGAGAACCGGTCATGTGGAATGTGTCGCGCGAATCTCAAAACGAACGATAACTTCATTGTAAAATATGGGGAACGGTAACTTTTAGAATAAGAAATCGCATTATTGAAAATGCAAAATCAATTCAAAAAACATTTTTAAGTTGAATATGTTCCCACAAAAAGATGTCTATCTAAATAAAAAAAACACTCCAAATACAGAAGAGCCAATCAAGAAGGTCTTACAATGCTAGAAGTAAACTTTTATGAACAAGTAGATGATTCTCTGTTAAAATTTGCCGTTATTATAGCAAGAACAAACGGAAAATGGGTATTCTGTAAACATAAGCAAAGGGACACCTATGAATTACCAGGCGGACATAGGGAGCCCGGAGAAAGCATTCTGGAAGCGGCCAAGAGAGAATTAACAGAAGAAACCGGTGCTATTGAATTTGAGATCAGTCCCTTGTGTGCATATTCCGTTAAGGGAAAGACTCGGGTTAGCAAAAGTTCGGAAGATAAAATTTTTGGAATGTTGTTTGTTGCTGAAATTGAATCATTTTCTCAAAATTTACACAGTGAAATGGAAAAAATTTTAATTACAGACCGTCTAATAGATCATTGGACATACCCCTTAATTCAACCTTTATTTATCAAAGAAGTAAAAAGAAGAGGGGCTTTTTAATTTTTATCGGGCGCAACATCCCTGAAAATACCCATTTTTTTAAAAATAAAAAACTATAGTAGAATTTTTCATAGCAGCTAATTGCAAATTCTTATCACGCCCTGATGCAAAACAATTCGAAAGGAAGGACAAAAAATGGCGTTGACCATAAACATCTACTATTCCGGAAAAGACGGAGCTGCACGCGCTTTTGTTGAAGAGATGATGTCAAGTAAAACGGTGGATAAAATCCGAGCAGAAGAGGGAAATCTTCGCTATGAATACTTTCTCCCGGTTGAAAACACAGATACCGTATTGCTCATAGACAGTTGGGAAAATCAAGAAGCTCTTGATTTACATCACCGTTCGGAAATAATGAAAACCATAGCAAAATTGCGTGAGAAGTATGATCTTCATATGAGAGTGGAACAATATGTATCGAATCCATCTGAAAACAATTCCGAAAAGGAATTTATACGAGACTAAAAACAATTTTTTAATTTTTTCAGCAATAATACAATTGCAATTATTTGTCGTTTTTACCCATTAGATTATTACAGTATTTTATGAAAAATTGATACAGTATTTTATCTTGAATAGATTTTCTTGGACAAAATATTTTTATTTTTCTTATATATATTGCATAAACCAGTGACAACTAAAAATATTTACGTTATAATTTAGAAAAAGGACGATTGATATGTACATTTCTCAGATCTTTGAAAATAAAAAAATTTCTTTTTCATTGGAGGTTTTTCCGCCAAAAAAGACTAGTTCCGTTGACACGATCTACAAAACACTGGCCGGCGTAAATCAGATTCCGTCAGACTTTATCAGCGTAACCTACGGAGCAGGCGGAACAACCGCACAAAAAAGTAAAACCGGAGAGATCTGCGCGCTGATCAAATCCGAATACAATATTGAACCGTTGCCGCATTTAACGTGTATTTCTTCCACCAAACAAGACGTGATGCAGATGATGGATTTTTTGAAATCTAAACAAATCCAAAACATCTTGGCCTTGCGCGGAGACTTAAACCCGGACGTGCAGCCATGCAATGATTTTACACACGCCAGCGATTTGGCTCGCTTTATTAAAGAGTACGATCCGTCCTTCCATGTATCGGGTGCCTGCTACCCGGAAGGGCACTGCGAAAGCAGTACCATTGACGAAGATATCGACCATTTAAAGATAAAAATTGATTCCGGAGTCGACCATCTAATTTCACAGTTGTTTTTTGATAATGACGCCTTTTACCGGTTCCGTGACAAGCTGCAACAAAAAAACATTGTTGTCCCGGTCGATGCCGGTATTATGCCGATTATCAACAAAAATCAAATTGAGCGGACAGTTTCGATGTGCGGAGCCAGTATCCCGCATAAATTTTCGGTTATTTTCAACCGCTATCAAGATGCACCGGAAGCATTGAAAGATGCAGGTATTGCCTATGCAACCGAACAAATTATTGACCTGATTGCAAACGGCGTTCGCGGGATCCATTTATACACGATGAACAATATCGAAGTTGCAACTCAAATCTATCAGAACATCAAAAACATTCTGCAAACATCCAACGAGGAACCTATACAATGAATTTATCTTTAAAAAACCTGTCAAAACCTGAGGTGTTGCGATATCTGGGATATCGCGGAACCGTGATTCCGCCGGCACTGGATCAACTGATCGACCAATGTATCGATGAAGTCCTGCAAACGGTTCAGCCACAGTATATTTATCGAAAATTTGCAATTTGCCATACAGACGACGGCGTTCAAATTGAACAAACCCCCATTCTATTGACCGGAAACTCGATCCGCGAACACTTGCTCCACTGCAATGAAATTTATTTATTAGCGGTGACCATCGGAATACAAGCAGATAGAATGATCCGAAAAAAAATGGCAACGGCACCGGACGAAGGTGTGATCTGCAACAGCGCGTTTGGCGTTGCGATCGAACAAGTGGCGGATCTTGCAGACGAGCAAATCCAGCAAGAATGCGCTAAGAATGGAAAGAACACAACCTGGCGCTTTAGCCCGGGATATGGAGATTTACCGCTTACTCCGCAAAAACAGATTATACAAGTTTTACAAACACAGCAGGCCATCGGACTAACAGTGACCGATAGTTTGATTTTAACCCCAACAAAATCAGTTACAGCTATTATCGGTGTAACGGATGCCCGGAAGGACCCGCGAAGCAACAAATGTGACTACTGCGCAAACCGAGAACGTTGCCAGTTTAGAAAGAGTGGAAAACAATGTTAGACTTTACCAAAATGATTATTCTGGACGGAGCAATGGGAACCATGCTGCAAAAGGCCGGCGTTACCAAAAACCAACTTCCGGAAGAGGTCAATATCACCAACCCCGAAATCGTTATTGACATTCACCGACAATATATTGAGGCCGGTTGTCAAATCATTTCGACAAATACCTTTGGCGCCAATGCCTATAAGGTCGGCTCCAGTCCATACACCGTAGAACAACTCATTACAGCCGCTGTTCAAAATGCAAAAAAGGCAGCCGCAGGCACGGATACCAAAATCGCATTAGATATCGGTCCGATTGGGAAAATGCTGCGCCCGAACGGGGATCTTGCTTTTGAAGAAGCCTATCAGATATACAAGCAGATGATTGAATGCGGCGTAAAAAATGACGTAGACCTGATTTTCTTTGAAACCATTGCAGACTTACTGGAAATGAAAGCCGGTATTCTTGCAGCAAAAGAAAATGCGACGCTGCCGATTTTTTGCTCCATGACTTTTGAAGCCAATCAAAGAACATTTGCCGGCGTTAGTGTTCCGGCGATGGCAGCGGTTTTAGAAGGACTGGGGGCGGATGTAATCGGATTTAACTGTTCGTTGGGACCCACGGAAATGCTTCCGCTGGTGCAGCAGCTTGCGGATTGCACCAATCTGCCGATTCTGGTCAAAGCCAATGCCGGTCTGCCAAACTTAAAAACCAACGAGTATGACATTGATGCCCAGCAATTCTGCGATGCCCTCGCCCCGCATATTCAAGCCGGAGCCGGCATTATCGGCGGATGCTGTGGGACGACGCCCGAGTATATCCAAAAATTAAGTACACAATATAGGTCGCTTTGCCCGATAAAACGGAAACCGATTCACCAAAGTGTTTTGACTGGAGCCACCGATGCACTGCAGGTAAACCGTGTATGCATTGTAGGCGAACGAATTAACCCAACCGGAAAAAAATTGTTTAAACAAGCGTTGCAAAACAGAAATATCGGATATATTTTATCACAGGGCATCGAACAGGTCCGGGCCGGTGCAGATATCTTAGACGTTAATGTCGGGCTTCCGGGAACCGACGAAAAAGATTTGATGGTCACTGTTATTGAACAATTGCAGAGCATTACGGACGTCCCGTTGCAAATCGATTCCTCTTCGGTTGAAGTTTTAGAAGCGGCATTGCGTATTTACAACGGAAAACCGATTGTAAACTCGGTAAACGGCGAACAGGAAGTTTTAGACTCCGTTTTACCCCTTGTAAAAAAGTACGGTGCGGCTGTTATCGGATTGACATTGGATCAAAACGGAATTCCGTCCGATGCGCAATCACGGTATCAAATTGCCGAGCGAATCGTAAAAAAAGCGGAAGAATACGGCATTCCGCGTGAAGATATCTATATCGACTGCCTGACATTGACGGCATCTGTCCAACAGGCCGAAGTAGTTGAAACGCTAAAGGCCATGCAGTTAGTCAAACAAAAATTAGGCGTTAAGACGGTTTTAGGCGTATCCAATATCTCGTTCGGGCTGCCTGAACGTGAGCTGATCAACAAAACCTTTTTAACGTTAGCGCTGGCTCATGGGCTGGATCTGCCGATCATCAACCCCAATATTACCGCCATGACCGAAGCTATTGATGCATTTAATGTACTATACAATCACGACATCGGAGCAGCAAAGTATATTCAAAAATACAATCAGGCTGCTGTGGCAGTAACAAAAGAACCTGCACAAAAAACGGAAATGACGCTGGACTTGGCCGTCCGAACGGGGTTAAAAGAAGAAGCCGCCGCACAAACGGAAAAATTGATGCAAACCATGGCTCCGATGGATATTGTAGACCAAATTCTGATCCCCAGTTTGGATAAAGTCGGACAGGACTTTGAAACCAATGTCATTTTCTTGCCGCAATTGATTCAGTCCGCGACCGCGGCACAGGCTGGATTTGACGTTATCAAAAAATATTTGGCTAAAAACAACGATCAGCAAACCGTTTCCAAAGGAAAAATCGTGTTAGCCACGGTAAAAGGCGATATTCACGATATCGGGAAGAACATCGTCAAAGTAATTCTTGAAAACTACGGGTATGACGTAATTGATTTGGGCAAAGACGTCCCGATCGATACGGTTGTCCGGCAAACGATAGACAACCACGTACACCTGGTCGGGCTGAGTGCATTGATGACGACGACCGTCGTCAATGTGGAAGCGACGATCCGCGCGTTGAGAGATGCCGGAGCAGACTGCAAAATCATGGTTGGCGGAGCGGTTCTGACCCAAGACTTTGCAAAAACCATGGGCGCAGACTATTATGCAAAAGATGCCAAACAATCCGCCGATATCGCAAAAGAGGTATTAGGATAAAAAGAGTCTAAAAAAAATAAAGCAGGGGAAAATCCCCTGCTTTTATCTTTTATCCACTTATTCCGGAAAAGTAACAGAAATGGTTGTTCCCTGTCCCAACTCACTTTTTACCTCGATGGACGCACGGTGATAAGCCGCCCCGTGTTTGACAATAGAAAGACCCAACCCGGTACCTCCGACTTCTTTGGAGTGGCTCTTATTTACCCGATAAAAACGTTCAAAAATACGATCTACTTCTTCTTGGGCAATTCCAATTCCGGTATCGGAAACACTGATCTTGGCCCCGGACTCACAGGCACAAACCGATACGGTAACACGACCGCCGGGACGATTATATTTAATGGCATTATCACACAAATTATAAATAATCTCATCTACAATCTGTTCTACACCCAAAATCAGCGTATGTTCGCCCTTTAATTGTAGCGAAACCTCTGCTTTTTGTGCAGCAGACTTTAAGTGATCCAATACAGCGGAGGCCGCATCGTACAAATCAATCGGCTCTTTAGACGCAGCAATCTCATTTTCGTCTAACTGAGAAAGTTTGATGATATCCCCTACCAACACAATCAAACGCTGCGCCTCATCATAAATGTTGCCGGCAAAACGTTGAACATCTTCTTGTTTAACGAGGCCGTTTTTGATAATTTCCGCAAAGCCGGAAATAGAAGTCAGCGGTGTTTTTAACTCGTGAGAAACGTTTGCCGTAAATTCACGCCGCATTTTATCCCGGCTCTGATGTTTCTGCTCCAGCCGCTCCATCTGACGCTTAATTTGATCATTTTGCGCCTCGATACGAGCGACCAATGGCCGTAATTCTTCATAAACGCCCTGTTGATTAGGATGTTCCAAATCAATATTGTTAATTGGCTGTACAATTTTTTTAGACAATCTGGACGCCAACAATAAAGAAAGCAAGACCGCCCCCACAACAATCAATAACACAGGCACGGACATCGAAGCCAATAAATACCACACTGAATCTTGCAAGCCCGAAACACGCAGTACCGTTCCATCCTGTAACCGAACCGCATAATTCAGCGTTTCTTCCGACAGCGTATCCGATCTTCTTCGGCTGGTTCCCTCCCCGGTAGACAAAGCCTCACGAAATTCTTCACGATTTGCATGATTTTCTAAATGGGATGCGTCTTCTTTAGAATCATAAAGAACCGTTCCGTCTGCCGCAATATGCGTCACCCTCGTATCAGATCGATCATGAACTTGCTCTAAAAAATCGGTTCCATATAATTCTACGGCGCTTTTTATGTACCGCGTTTCGGTTTTTAACTCCTCAAATCGCTGTTGTGTAAAACTGGTATACAATACCGCGGCGACCAAAACAACGGCACATAATAAAGCAACCAGCGCAACACAAACAATACTTTTAAAGATCCGCCTATTCATTCGGTGTATCTCCTATTTTATATCCGACGCCGCGTACGGTTTGTATCAATTCTCCGGCAGAACCTAACTTCTGGCGAAGAGTACGGACATGAACGTCTACCGTGCGATTCTCCCCATCAAAAGAATATCCCCAAACTTTATCCAATAACTGACCACGTGTTAAAACAATCCCTTTATTTTCTAACAGAAGACAAAGCATCTCAAACTCTTTGAGTGTAAGCATCACATTCTCTCCTGCAACCTTTACAATATGCCGGGACGGGCTGACATACAGATCGCCAATAGAAAACTCGATTCCTTTTTCTTCCGGCTCCGCCCGTCGGATCAGCGCTTTAATCCGCGCAACAAGTTCCATCATGCCAAAAGGCTTTGCCACATAATCATCGGCGCCCAAATCCAAACCAACCACTTTGTCGTATTCACTGGTTTTGGCAGTCAACATCATAATCGGCATTTTTTTGGTATCCGGCATACTGCGCAATTTTTTCAAAATGTGCAAGCCATCCTCTTCCGGCAACATCACATCCAATAAGATCATTGTTGGCAGTTGCTCTTCCATCGCGCGCCAGAACTCAGACGGTTTAGAAAACCCCTGCGTAGGCATATCCATATTGTTGAGCGTATAAACAACAAGTTCGCGGATGCTGTTATCATCTTCTACCAGATAAATCATAAACGGTTTCCTCCTACATCAATTGCTGCCCGTTTATTGTCAACTTAAAATCCAGCCCTAATGCAGCTGCGGCTTTTCGACACATGACCATACGTTTCAAAAAAATCTCGAAATAATCCATCACAGAACTGTATCGGGTATCAACATCCAACTCCAATAAAATCTCCGTATGTAAGTCATTAATCGTTAAAACAGATTTTTCAACAGAATAATTGACTCGGTCGTGGATGTCAAAACTCGTTGTATCCGTATTCCGAACCCGACTACGGCGCACATCCGATTTATCTGCTAAGATCAATGCAGCCGAAACCGCATTAACCGCTACGCCTGTCCCCTCATCGTGATTGCCGATCGCCGAAACAATGATGGCAATATCTTCTGCCGGCATATTTAATTTATCTAAAATTCGAAATGCCATAACAGCTCCACTTTGTGAGTGGTCGGTTCGGTTCACTAAATTTCCAATATCATGCAAATACCCCGCAATCCGTGCCAACTCAATCTCATGCTCGGCGTACCCCAATGTTTGCAAAATATATTTTGCTGTTTCTGCTACCCGCGTCACATGTGCAAAACTGTGTTCGGTAAAGCCAAGCGCAATCAAGGCTTCATCGGCTTTTTGTATATAAGTCCGGATATCCGGATTCTTTTTAAGTTCTTCCAGGGTCAACACAATTTTTTCCTCCATTTACATTATGATACCGAACTTTTGTTAAAAACAAAATATCGTTTAAGTCAAATCTTTGTTAATTCCGAAAAACAAACCGGCCATAAAAAAATGCATTGGCACACATTGTAAAAAGTGTTACAATTATCTTTGCGCCAAAATCCGACATACTCGTCCAGGAACGCAGTACAGCCAAAATTTCTGCAGAAGCAACAACAATTACCAGATGAACCAGCACAAACCGAAAAAATTCCGAGGCTGCCACCGGCCCTTTTACCTTAATAAACTTATACGCCAAATACCGATTGAGCGCCGACACTGTATAGGAAATCAACTGCGCCAAAACAGCAGGAACCAGAAAGACAGAACTCATCAGCCAATACAATACAACATCTAAAATCGTATTTCCAGCAACCGTAAACACTTTTACAAACAAACTTTTGATGGCTGCAGTCCCTGCAGAAACGGCAAAATAAGAGAATTTAAACCTCATCGCATGCCAAATTTTAATGCGCGGTCCGGCTTGGTACAAACCGCTTCCACCAGACCTATCGCCATAACCATACTCATTACGGAAGATCCACCATAACTAAAAAACGGCAGCGTTACGCCGATAACCGGAAGAACGCCAATACACATGCCGATATTAATAATACTCTGCCACATAATCATGCTTGCAACCATCATACAAATATACATGCCTTTCTGATCTTTTGCCTTGTACGCATTGCGTATAATCAGTAATATAATGGCCAATAAAAGCAAAATTACAACAACACAGCCGATAAATCCAGCTTCTTCTCCGACAACTGCATAGATAAAGTCCGTCTGTATTTCCGGCAACATATCATTTTGAGACTGAATGCCATTTTCATACCCTAATCCCCAAAGCTGACCGGAACCAATCGCCATCCTTGAAACTAAAGGCTGAAAACCCCGCCCGAGAGGATCTAATTCCGGCTGAAAGCCGTAAAGGATCCGTTCTTTTTGATAGGGTTTCAAAAAATCCCATAAAATCGGCAAAGAGCAGGCAACCAACGCTCCTGCAATGATAAAATATCGATATTGCAGCCCTGCAACAAAAATCACCACTAAAAACATGCCCAAATAAACCAGCGCGGTTCCGATATCTCCCTGTAATACAATCGGAATAAAATACATCGCAAAATGCACGCAAATAGCAAAAATGTTTTTGATTCGGTTTAAATCTTCTCCCACTTTGGATAAATGATGGGACATTGTAATCGCAAAACACAATTTACCAAATTCCGATGGCTGAATATTTACAGGACCGAATGTTAACCAGTTGCGATTCCCTTTTGTATCATCCGCAATTAGTGCAGTTACAAAAAGTGCAACAGATGCAATAATAACAATATACGGTGACAAATCAGACAATAAATCATAATCAACTTTCGACAGCAAAAATAAAAAGATAAAACCAAGCCCAATACTGACCGACTGAATAATCATACACCGAGCATTAATCTCCTGCTGCGAAGTCGCACTGTTAATAGCAAACAAACTTAACGCCAACAACACCACAACAGTCGCCAACAACCATTTATCTAAACTTTTTATATATTTTTTAAAGCCGCTTGTCCGGCCGGAAAATTGTAATTCCATATGCAAATACCCGTTTCATTTAAAATTGTTATTTTTCCTTAAACAGATGCCATATATTTCTACTTCTATTTTTATCAATTATAACATAAACATAAGCATATTTCAAGCAAAAAAGAAGTAAAAATGAAAGAGGTGATTTTATGCTGCAAAACATCCAAAGAAAACTAAGACAAACTCAAAAGATCAACTCGTGCGGCGTTTTAAAAATTATTTTTACACAACTGTCTGTCTGCATGCTGATAGTTCTTTGCCTTATCACTTACACCAACGCCCAACCCGAAACAGATGCGCAAACCGGGATTGCAGTTTGGGGGAATCTGAAAAACATCCAAACAACAGGCTCTGTCTTTGACACCGACAAACAGATTTTTGACACAACAGAAAAGTATCTGGGCGAAGCGGTCAGCGTAATGGCCAGCACGTCAAACCCTTTCCGTGCCGGCGTCTTACCAGCAAGCGGAACAGTTACTTCCGGTTTTGGCTATCGACAGGATCCTTTCACTCACGAAACGGCGCTGCATAAAGGCGTTGATATTGCCATGGAAGAAGGAACAGAAGTTCGGTGCGTGCTAGACGGAACTGTAACGGAATGCGCCAATTCAGCAATCGGCGGAAACTATATTAAAATTCTACATACCAACGGGTATGTATCCTACTACGGACATTTACAACAAATCAACGTATCCGAAGGGCAAGCGGTACAGACCGGGCAAATTATCGCGTTATCCGGAAACACCGGGCAAACAACAGGCCCTCATCTGCATTTCCAACTGTCTAAAGATAACACCTTAGCCGACCCGGAAACTTTTTTCTGCTTCGATGCGCAATCATAAATTTCGTATCCACCCGTTATTTTTCGTCGTTTGGATCTTCTTTTTATTCTTAGATCGCAGTAGCTATGTGCTGTATTTGTTTATCAGTGCCATGATTCACGAGTCCGCCCACATCGCTGCGTATTTAACCTATGGGGCACAAATGGAATATATCCGCCTGATGCCGTTTGGGATATCGGCAAAATTACAAAGTCTCACGGCCATTTCCTGTAAAAAAGAGATTTACTCCTCGCTTGCAGGTATTTGTGCCAATCTGATTACAGCCGGAGTCTGTGCAATGATCTATCAAAAAATACCGTTGGACGGCTTAGACTTTTTTATCTTATGCAATCTTTCTTTAGCCACCATCAACGCAATTCCGATTTTGCCTTTGGACGGAGGAAGAGCACTGTACTATTTTCTGCTACAAAAAACAGATCCTATTCGGGCAAAAAAAATATGCCTGTGTTTGGCTATTATATTGCTGATTCCCCTGTTCGGATTAGCCATTTTTATTCTCATAAAAACCGGTTATAATTTTTCTTTATTAATGATCGATTGCTACCTGCTGCTATACCTAATCGTAAAAAAAACAGATTAACTCTTGAAATTTTTTGCATTATGGTATACAATATACACAAACCGTTGAAAGGATATGTATCCATGCAGGTAGAAGAATTTCTTGAACGACAATTACTCAACGTCTCAAAACCCTCCTGGTATACCGGAGGGGAATTTGGCAGCGTTGAAAAAGACAAAAACAAAGTGGATATCCGATATGCATTTTGTTTTCCGGACTTATATGATGTCGGCATGTCCCATTTGGGAATCAAAATTTTATATGCACTCTTAAACCGCAGGGCCGACACCTGGTGTGAACGAGTTTTTGCGCCGAATGTAGATATGGAGCAATTAATGCGTCAATATCAAGTTCCTTTATACGGGCTGGAAAGCCATGACCCGATTAAAGATTTTGATTTTGTCGGATTCACGTTGCAATATGAATTGTGTTATACAAATATTTTAACTGTTTTGTCACTGGCGCAGATTCCGCTGTTAACGGAGCAAAGAACGGATTCTGACCCGATAGTTATGGCGGGCGGTCCCTGCGCGTCGAATCCGGCCCCGCTGAATGATTTTATCGATTTGTTTTTTATCGGCGACGGAGAAGAATATTTTGATGTGCTGTTGGACTTGTATAAGGAAACCGGGAAAGACCGCGAAGCCTTTTTAAAAGCCGCCTCACAGATCGAATGTATGTATGTACCCAAATATCACGACCCGTCTCGCAAAGTCGTGCGGGCCATGGTGCAGGATGTGGACAAGATGTTTGTCCCAGACCAATTTGTGGTGCCGTATTCCGATGTGGTTCACGACCGGGTGATGGCCGAAATCATGCGCGGCTGTGTTCGCGGCTGCCGATTTTGCCAGGCCGGCATGATTTATCGGCCGTACCGGCAAAAAAGCCCGAAAAATATTTTGGATAATATCAAAAAACTTTATCAAAACACCGGATATGACGAAGTTTCTTTAACTTCGCTATCTTCCAGTGATTACCAAAAATTGCCGCAGTTAACCGATGAACTGCTGGACTTTTGCATTCCTCGAAACATTAACATGGCCTTGCCGTCTCTGCGGGTAGATAATTTTACGGAAGATATTCTCAAAAAGTTACAAGCAGTCAGAAAAAGCGGACTCACCTTTGCACCGGAAGCCGGTACACAGCGGTTGCGGGATGTGATCAATAAAAACGTAACGGAAGAAGAAATTATGCATACGGCTCGGATTGCCTTTGAGGGTGGAGCCACTTCCGTCAAACTTTATTTTATGATTGGGCTGCCGACCGAAACAGACGAAGACATTCTCGGTATTGGCCAAACGGCACAGCGGATTGTAGATCTGTTTTACTCTCTGCCCGACCGGCCTAAACGGAAGTTAACTGTTACTATCAGCCTCTCAACCTTTGTCCCCAAATGCTTTACGCCATTTCAGTGGGAAGGACAAGTTCCGCTGGAAGAAATTCGACGCAAGCAGCATTTGTTAATTGAAGCAATCGGGAAAAACAAACACATCAAACTCAATTATCATGACGGAAAAACAAGCGTGTTGGAAGGTGTGTTTGCCCGCGGCGACGAACGGCTGGGGAAAGTCTTATTGACCGCATGGGAAAACGGATGCAAATTTGATGCGTGGAATGAGCACTTCCGATTTGAAACCTGGATGCAGGCCTTAGCCCAACATGGATTAAGCGTTGAAGAATATGCAACCCGCAAACGCGACTTTGAAGAAGTTCTGCCTTGGGACATGATCGACATCGGCGTCACAAAATCCTTCTTGCGCCGAGAATGTCAACGAGCGTATGAGGAAAAAACTACGCCCAACTGCATCGAACATTGCAGCGGATGCGGCATTTCAAAATACTGTAAAGGAGATGTTTGTCATTAGAATCGTCTTTTCAAAACAAGGCCGGGCAAAATATATTTCGCATCTAGATTTGGTTCGAAGTTTTGTGCGCATTTTTAACAGAGCGCAAATCCCGGTCTCTCAAACGCACGGATTTAATCCGCATCCCTATATGGTATTTTCCGCACCGCTTTCTTTAGGCGTTTGCAGCCAATGCGAAATGTTGGATATTCGAACGGACAACGACATGCCGCCCGAACAAATTCTACACCGAATGAAACAAACTTTACCCTCTGGGATCGATATTCTGGAAGTGTACCCACAAACGCGGCCTTTTTCGGAAATTGCCTACGCAAAATATCTTTTCGGCGTCGAAAAAGAAGTTGCAGAATCATTCCAAGCCTTTTTACAACAGCCGCAAATTCTTGTCAGCAAAAAAACAAAAAGCGGCGCTGTTCGGACAATTGATCTAAAAGCCGAAATGATACAGCCGGAATGGTCAGATTCGAATTCCTTTTTAACCCTATCGATGATTCTGCCTTGCGGAAACACAAAAAATATTGGAGTCAATTTGCTGTCCGACGCTTTTTCAGAATATATCGGCAAAAACAACTGGATTCGATCTATTGAACGCGTTCAGTTGCTGGATTCGTCTTATGGAATTTTTAAATAAATGTGACATCTTAATAGTTGCCTCTTCTCTTTTATTTAAAAATATGCTATACTAAATAGAATTTTATAACGGTCAGTCGCAGTCCCCTGACCGCTGCAAAACGATAAATCTTGTTTCTCGTTTTGCGATTAAACAAAACACGGAGTTGATTTTTTATGAAAAAAAACACGATTCAAAAACTAACTTTTGCAGCCGTTATTGCAGCGCTTTACGCTGTTATCACCTTGCTTTTAAGCTGGCTGTCTTTTGGCCCGATCCAATTTCGGATCGCGGAAGCGCTGACGGTTCTGCCGTATTTTTCACCCGTTGCGATTGCTGGGCTCAGCATCGGTTGCTTGATCAGTAACCTCATTGCCAGTCCCTATGCATGGTTGGACATTTTATTCGGGACCGCGGCTACCGTTCTGGGGGCTGTGGGGACCTACCTGCTCTCCCGGAAGAAAAATCGAATCACTTTTTGGCTGGCACCGCTGCCAACGGTATTGGCGAACACGATTATTGTAGGCGCCATGATTACGACCTCGATGTCCTTGAGCGGTCAGCTCTCCGAAACAGGCTTTACACTTACATTGCTGTACAACATGGCAACCGTAGGGCTGGGAGAAGTAGTTTGCTGCTATGCATTAGGCATTCCCCTTATGTTTATTATAAAAAAATATCGGAAGTCCCTTCCGTTTTAATGAAGGCTAAAGGGACTGCCGATCATTAAATATTGTGTTAGGAGCTGTTACTATGAAAGTAAAAAAGGCGATTATCCTTGCCGCTGGACTGGGCACAAGAATGCTTCCGGCAACCAAATCTGTTCCGAAGGAATTATTCCCGATTGTCGACAAGCCAGCCTTACAATATCTGGTAGAAGAATTGGTTCACAGCGGAATCACGGATATCATGATTGTTATTTCCAGAGGAAAAACGCTGATTGAAGACCACTTTGACCGCTCCCCCGAATTGGAAGAAAGACTGATTGCCGGCGGAGAGAAAAAAGCAGACCTGCTCAAACAGGTCCGGCAAGTCTCCGACATGGCCAATATCATTTATGTTCGTCAAAAAACTTTAAACGGCACAGGCGGCGCGCTGCAAATGGCTCGCCAGTTTGTCGGCAACGATGCCTTTGCGGTTCTTTACGGTGACGATGTAATCATAAACGACGAATATCCTGTTACTAAACAGTTGATTGACGCCTATGAAGAATACGGATTAGGTGTGGCGGGCGTACAGGAAGTGTCTGAAGAAGCGATCCAAAAATATTCTACCATGAAAGTAGAAAAATTAAAAGACAATAAGTACTCTTTGACCGATATGATCGAAAAACCGACGAAGGATCAAATTTTGTCATTGTTCTCTATCCTGGGCCGTATCGTTCTTCCGGCAGAGATTTTTGACATCTTAGACAAAACCCCGTTAGGTGCCGGCAATGAATTGCAGTTGACTGACGCAATGAAAACATTGGCCAACACCAAGGGTATGATTGCGGTGGACTTTATCGGCAAGCGGTATGACATGGGCAATAAACTTGGCGTTATGCAAGCCCAAGTAGAGACGGCGCTCAAACACCCTGAAATCGGTGCGGAATTTAAAGAGTATTTGAAAGAAATTGCCAAGACTTTATAAGGATTTGCTTTATGAATTATACCATGACAAACGGCACGTTGTTTGTTGCCGTATCCTCTATCGGCGGCCAGTTGCTGTCTATAGTGGACCTTTCACAGAACAACAAAGAATATCTATGGTTGGGCGACGAGGCGTATTGGAAAGGCCGCGCTCCGAATCTGTTCCCTATCACAGGACGGGTTCCGGACGGAACTTACACTTATAAAGGAAACACCTATACCATTGACAGCCCGCACGGATTTATTCGGCACAGCGTATTGCAGTTAACGAATCATGCCGAGAATTTTATGGAATTTGGGCTGAAATCAAATGCTCAAACGCGTAAACAGTATCCGTTTGATTTTGATTATCGGGTCAGATTTACACTGGATCAAAAAAAATTGACGATCTGCTATACGATTCGCAATACATCTCCGACAGAGACCATGCTGTTTTCTGTCGGAGCCCATCCGGGATTTCAAGTGCCTATAACGGACGGCGAAGTGTTTGAAGACTATATGATTGAATTTGAACATCCCGCTCACCCGCAAAGACTGTTATTGGACGGAGCTTATCTTTCCGGTAAAAAAGAACCGTATCCGCTACAGAATGATACCATCATCCCCCTGCAGCACAACTTGTTTGACAACGAGATGATTTTATTAGAGCAAGCAGCTCGGTCATTGACGATTCATTCTGCACGCAATCAAAACGGCATTCGTGTTTCATACCCGGATTTTACGTACGTCGGATTTTGGCAGCCTGTACAAACAGATGCCCCCTTTATTTGCGTAGAGCCTTGGAACGGTTTGCCGTCTGTCCAAAACGGTCCCAAAGAGTTTTCATCAAAGCCGGGTTTATGTACCCTGCAACCACTGAAAACATATCAAGCAACCTACTCTATAGAAGTTTATTAAAAAAAGCAATATGCGCCTGCGCATATCGCTTTTTTAGTATTATACCATGAAACAAAAATGTTCGCTTGCAAGGGCATTTTGGCAAAGCCGTCAATAGCGCAGACGCATGAAATGCGCACCGGGCGAATGCCCCAGACTGCAAAGCAAGACTTTCTGCATATATTATACCTATTTTAAAAATCCCTCAATGATTTTTTCTTCGGCTTGCGCCTCGGTAAGCCCTAAAGTGCGAAGTTTCAAAATTTGCTCTCCGGCAATTTTTCCGATTGCCGCCTCATGGATCAATGCCGCATCTACATGGGTAGCCTTCAGCATCGGCGCGGCGTCTACGGTTCCCTTCTCGGCAAGGATTGCGTCACATTCCGAGTGCCCCGTACAGCGGGCCTGTCCATTAATCGTTGAAAAGAAGGCTTGATGCGAATTACCCCGAGCAACAGACCGCGAAACCAAATCTACCCCGGAATCTTCCCCACGTAAAATCACATCAAAATCCGTCCGTGCCGTTTCATCACCGTCGGTCATAATGCGCTCCCGGACAATCAATTTTGCTCCGGCATCCAATAACGCCGACGTTTTACGATTGGTACTGGTTACCCCTCGTAACTGAACCGTGTCCATCTCCATGCTGGCTCCGTCTGCCAAAACGATATCCGTTACCGGATCTATTTTCTTTGCTCCGATTCCCTTTCCGGTTGCAATATGTTTTTCACGATATACCACGTGGGCACCTTTACCTACGAAAAACCGGTGAATCCCATTATGCCGAGCCTCTTCTTCTCCGTCCGAATGAACGCCGCAGCCGGCTACAATTTCAACGTCGGCGTCTTCGCCGATATAAAAGTCGTTATAAACCAAATCATCAAAATTACTATGCGTAACGCAAGCCGGAATATAAACCGTCTCCCCTTTCGTACCCGGACGAACATGAATCACTAAGCCGGGCCCGTCTTCCTTTGAATCAATCTGGATATTTTCGGTTGATTGCCGGCCCGCACACTGACCATCTTCGCGAATATTAAAAGCCCCGCGAAATTCGCCCTGGAAATCAGAGACCAACTGCAATAATTTTTCAGTAATTTTATTCACGGCAAGCGACCTCCTTTCCCTGCGGACAACGCGCAACACGCTCTCCAGATAACAATGTCGGTAAAATCTCCTCACGCGGTCCTACTGCACGAACTTGTCCGTTCGCAACCACCACGATCTCGTCGGCAATAGATAAAATACGTTCCTGATGCGAAATAATCAACAAAGTTCCTTCATGTTTTTGCCGCAAATCCTCAAAAGTCTGAACCAATCTGGAAAAGCTCCACAAATCAATCCCGGCTTCCGGTTCATCAAAAACAGACAGTTTTGCAGACCGCGCCAATACCGACGCAATCTCAATTCTCTTACTCTCGCCGCCGGACAACGACGCGCTCAACTCTCTGTCAACATACTCATCTGCACACAAACCGACTTTACTCAACAGTTCACAAATTTCACCGTGACATAAAGATTTACCCGCAGCAAGTTCCAACATATCCCGCACCGTAATGCCTTTAAACCGAACCGGTTGCTGAAACGCGTAGGCAATTCCCAACCGAGCCCGCGTTGTGATATCTGTTTGAGTAATATCCTGCCCATCAAAAAAGATTTTTCCGCTTTGGGGCATCTCAACACCCGCAATCAGTTTCGCCAGTGTTGTTTTTCCGCCGCCGTTAGGTCCAGTTACGACAATCAATTTTTTTTCATCTATATTTAAAGTAACGTCTTTAATAATGTTTTCTCCGTTGGGAAGACTCCATTTTACATGCTCTAAATTCAGCATTTGTTTTCCCCTTTCTACCACACTTTTTCTTTTATTTTACCGTTTATTTTCTATTCTGTCAATGCGCAATGCAACATTCCTGTTGTTTTTTTCATTTTTCCCTGCGGGCTGCAAATCATTCTTCGGACAAAGCCGATTCCGGATAAAATCAATACTGCGCTGAAAAGTCTGCGCGTCAAACCCCTGTTCCAGCATGGACGGAGCCTCCAATGTGATCGAGCCTGTATAATGATTTTTTTGCAAACTCCGAGCAAAAAAATCCCAATCTATCTTTCCCTTTGTCGGCTGCAAAATTGGATACAGCGCATCCCACTGCATCAAGCCTCCGCCATAATCGTTGATATGCAGATGCCGAACATTCTTTTTCCAAATCGCGCTTTCACACTGCTCCTGCAACTGTCCGTGAAACTGTGCCGGACGCGTATCGATCACAAATCCGATTTCGGGAATCAACTCAGCTAATTTTTGCAGATGCACCAAGGGACCGGACTGTGTACATACACAGTTTTCTACCAAAAAATCAAGTCCGTATCGATCTGCCTGCGCTACCAGTTTTTCGACTCGACCGTAAATCTGCTCCGGATACCGGTCGCTATCTGGAATGCCCCAGCAATGTACAACAATTTTTTCAGCACCGAGCGTCTGCGCAATCTCACAATTAACGCTAAACAACTTTTCGGCCTGTACAAACGCTTCTGAATCCGGACAACTGATCAAATCTCCGATATGTTTATCGGCATGGACGCAACAAATCCGAACGCCGCAACGCTGATACAAGGATATAATGCGCCCGAGCTGTTCATAAAAGTTATCCATGACCATCAGTTCAAAACCGTCACACCGCACACGGTCAAAATATTGTGCAAGCAAATCGGGGTTTCGGTGATTGATTCGACCGGTAAAAGCCCCGGTTGATAAATAAACAGAATTCATAATCCGCCTCTGATTTG
>CDZQ01046177.1_pt1 | contig 24739 bp, 36 predicted proteins | sample 554831 | NCBI WGS metagenome assembly CDZQ01 (sample SAMEA3182112, study PRJEB8094) | gut metagenome | biome: human; feature: gut; material: Stool; isolation source: human stools | place: Canada | collected 2013-05-06 | reverse complement strand
GATGTCAACAACGTCTGTTACTTCTGGACGTTGAAAAAAAACAGCTTCATAACGTTTCTTACGAACTGTTATTTCATAAGAGATGCGTTCATCTTCGGGTATTGTGTAATCGTGCAAAGATATGTATTTCGGATTATCGGCAAATTGTTTATAAAGTCTATTAAACCTTATTTGAATGTCACGTTCATCAACACCAACAGCATCAGCTACCATAATACGGTAAACTTTATTATTGTTAGTGCCTATAAAAACATTAACCTTCGTACCATTAAATTCTCCGATTAAAGAGCCTGTTGCTGAGTCATACCGATAACCTTTTTCTTTCAGTTTTCGTACCATTTCAGTCTTGCTTCCATCAACAGGAATTCCAAGAAATCGGGTAACATTCTGTTGCGCATGTGCAATTGTTGAAAACATAAGCAACATTGTAATTGATAGTAATCTTTTCATATCAAGTTTTTGCCTCCACCGTTGCCATGAGAACCTTTACTAAATCACGAAACAATGTATGGCTGATTTTAATGCACTCGAAAAACTGCCACAATCAGAAAAGAAAAAAATGAACATTGTGGCCTAAAAAATAATTGACCATTACCGTTTTTGCCGATAATATAGTGATCAGCTAACTATACGTAGAAATGCCTCCAGAGAAATCCGGAGGCATTTTTTTATGGTTTCCATCAAAAAAATGCGGGTGATGGTCAGGTGAACGCCAACGTTTGTTGAAGGTTCGATTCATTCAACCCGCTCTGATATCAAGGCTTTTGACAAATTCTACGAAGCAGCTATCCAGACGAAGCACCAGCTCAACATTATCAATAACAGCACAGGCCGTAATGGTCATGTCCCAGTTGGCATTGAAAGCGCTCGAAAATGGCAAGAAAGAAAATACCGATTGATTTAGCAAAAGTCGAACAGCTTGCTTCGATTTGCGGAACCCAGGAAGAAATTGCGTCAGCCCTTGGAATCAGCGTGGATACGCTCTCCCGCAGAACAAAAGATTCCGCGGATTTTGCGGAAGTATTTAGAAGAGGAAAATTAAAAGGCAATCTTCATGCCAAAAGCAAGCTCAGGGCAGCTATTAACAAGGGAGAAGCATGGGCCATAAAACTCTATCTCGCTACCCAATGCGAAGGATGGAGTGAAAAAAGCCAACTCGAACTTACCGGAAAAAATGGCGGTCCAATAGAAACAAAAGAAAACAAAGAACTGACAGGAGCGGAATTGAAGGCCGAACTCGCAAGACGAGGACTGCCGACAGATATCCTTGAGGAATAATATGCTTGCAACCGCCGATCTGATAGAGATGCGGGCGGTGGAGCAAGCCCGGAAATCATTCTGGGCTTACCGGCAATACATGAACCCAAAGCTCAAAAAAGGATGGTGGCAACGGGAAATTGCTCGGGAATGCCAGGCTTTTACTGAAGAATTGTTTGCTGGAAAACGGCCAATTTTGGTCATTGAAGCGCCGCCTCAGCACGGTAAATCATTCATTGTGATTGATCTGATCTCGTGGATAGCCGGACACAATCCAGATCTACCGACTATCTACACGTCATTTTCTGAACGTCTTGGAGTCCGGGCAAACCTCCGTTTGCAACGAATTTTCGATAATCCAAAATATCGTAAAGTTTTTCCGGACACGCAAATACCGCAACGTGGTGCATTAAATCCGGAATATGAACGGAACAGGGAAAAACTCGACTATGTGGGACACGAGGGATCATTTCGCAATACCACCGTACTCGGTTCAATTACTGGCGAAGGCCTCGGACTTGGCATCATTGACGACCCGATGAAAGGACGCGAGGCAGCAAACAGCGAAAATACTCGCAATAAAACGTGGGAATGGTTTACTGACGATTTCTTCACCCGGTTTTCTGATGATGCAGGGATGTTGGCGATCCTTACGCGCTGGCATATTGATGATCCGATTGGGCGGTTGAAAACCAACGAGGATTTCGGGCATCGTGTTAAATCCCTGTCGTACAAGGCAATTGCGACGGTAGATGAGCCACATCGAAAGGCTGGAGAAGCACTTTTTCCAGAACACAAGAGCCTTGATTTCCTGCTGCTTCGTAAATCTCTGCTTTCAACCGCATCCTGGGAATCGCTCTACCAGCAGAACCCGATTGTAGTAGGCGGCGAAGTCATCAAGGTCGAATGGTTCAGGAGTTACCGGACATTGCCGATCCTGAAAGAACGCCGGATATACGCCGACACTGCCATGAAGAAAGGCGAACACAACGATTACAGCGTATTCGAATGTTGGGGCAAAAACGACACCGGCATTTACCTTGTTGATGCAATACGCGGCAAATGGGAGGCTCCGGAACTCGAACGTCAGGCGATTGCATTCTGGCACAAGATGAATGCCTTGAACCGTTCCGAATACGGGCCATTGAATGCCATGAAAGTCGAAGACAAGGCATCAGGGACCGGGCTGATACAGGGAATAAAACACCGGACATCCATACCGATCATCGGAATACAGCGTGACACGGACCGGTATTCCCGCTATTCGGCAGGACTCGGATATCTTGAAAGCGGACGTGTATTCGTTCCGGAAACCCATCCCTTCACCTCAACACTTTTGACCGAGGCAGAACGATATCAGCCGGATGATTCGCATGAACACGACGATACGCTGGATCCCATGTTCGACGCGATTAACGATTTTTTCGGAGGAAAAACAACCGTATGGGACGTATTGTACTGAACGATGGACTGATGAGTTTGCACACCAGACTCGGCCAGAAATCAGAAGCCAGAAAGTACGGACAGGCAAAGACGCTCTCTCCCAGTTACCTCTGGAACCTGTACAAATCGAGCTGGATTGTCAAAAAGTATATTGACAAGAGAACGCAGGACATGACCAAACGTTGGCGGGAAATCCAGTCTAACGAATTTGATGCGGACGAACTGGCACAGTTCACGAAAATTGAGCAGGAACTCAAAGTAAAAGACATCGCAGAAGAAGCGTTGATGTGGGCGTCCCTGTTCGGTGATGTCCTTGTTCTCGCGGTTACTGATATAGCGGAAGAGAAATATAAAGACGAACTGAATGTCAATACCGAAAAAATCAGGAAATTTGTCGTAATAGACCGGAGAGCGTTCACGCTCGGAGATATTGAAGACGACATTACATCGGACAACTTCGGCAACCCGAAAACATACAATATCAACGGAAAACTTGATGTTCACCATTCCCGTGTTCACCGGATACGGGCGGGGAAATTGCCGTTATCCGAAAAGTCGCGTTCGAGATATGGCGTCTCGGACATCAATTCGATGTACGAAGCCATAAAACAGTTCGACTGTATCTGCACCAGTATCAGTGACCTGATCGAAGAGAGCAACGTTGACGTGCTCAAAGTCGATGGCATGAACAACCAGGTTTCAGCAGGAAAAGAAAACGAAGTCCTCGAATACGCGATGGTGGCAAAAAAAGTCAAATCGTCCACCAACATGCTTCTGATCGACAAGAACGATGATTACGACCAGAAACAGGCAAATTTCAGCGGATTATCCGATCTTCAAGTCAAGCAGGGAAATGTCGTGGCAGGTGCGACGGATACGCCGATCACTGTCATGTTCGGGCAATCCGCCAGTGGATTCAACTCAGGCGAAGAAGACAACAAAAATTATTACGACTCCATCGGATCAGCGCAGGAATCCCGACTTCGGCCACTGCTTGATTTCGTGGATGTCTTCATCTTCGACAAAATGGGAAAAAAACCGCTGGACTGGTGGTACGAATTCCCGACCATCGACACGATGAACAAAAAGGACCAGGCGTCCATTTTCTCAGCTTACTGCACTGGATTGGCGTCGCTGATTCAATCGGGAATCATCACAGAAATGCAAGCCCTGAAAGAACTCAAACAGAAAGCCGTTTTCGAGAATATCACGGACGAAGATATCCGGAACGCATTATTGCTCAATGGAACTGGCCAAACTACTGGAACGGGACAGGAAGACGATCCGACGCAATCGCTTATTAAAGCCTACCAGACTCAGCAAGCGGTCCGAGGTCTGGTATAGAGACGCGCTGCTGGACTTCATCAGATCGATGAAGGAAACGGCAATCGCATCGTTTTCGACAACCACACTGAACGATGCCACGCCGGAAGACATCGACCGGAAAATCGAACAATCCGGACTGCTCGATGAGCTGATCAGAAAACTGCAGGCAATGGCGACCGGATCGTTTGCCGTCAACATGGCGACAGGTGTGGTCAGCCGTGCCAACGAACAGAACAAAAGTTCGATCGTTTCATCCCTGAAACAGGCATTCCGGATCGATGTTACCAATTTGCTGAACAACAACGTTGTCAGGAAGACATTAGAACTGGCCATCGTCGAAAACGTCAACCTGATCGAATCCATCAAGACGGATTTCATCAGCGAATTAGGCGACGTACTCCGTCAGGCAATTACCGAAGGTAAAAGGCATACGGACCTGATCGCGCTGATCAGGGATCGCGGAAATGTCAGCGAAAGCCGTGCCAGGCTGATTGCACGTGACCAGACCGCGAAAATCAATTCCCAACTGACACAGGAAAGACACGTCTCGCTCGGAATCGAGCTGTATATCTGGGGAGGCGTAGGCGATGAACGGGAACGGGACTCGCACAATGCCATGAACGGAAAGCTGTGCCGCTACGATGATCCGACCGTATATTCGGATGACGGTGGCAAGACCTGGAAAAAACGCAAAAGCATAGGCGGCATAGAAAAGCACCCTGGAGAGGATTACCAGTGCCGGTGCGTCGCCATCCCTTATGTACTGATCGAAGAATGAGACTGACAGACAGAAACACGGAAAACATCCGGTTTGCCCTGACCGAACAGGGATACCTGATGAAACGCTGCCATATCGCCCGAACCGGGCCGATGGATTACGAAGGCAGCGAAATAGGACGAAAACCCGGAAAGATGTACGCCGTCGAAACAACGGCGGGAGAACTGTTCAATCCGGAAACGATCCGGTCATACGAAAACATGCCTGTATCCCTGCTGCACCCGGAGGGGCTTGTCGTTGACTCGAAAAACTGGAAGGACGTTGCGATTGGACACCTGTCCAATGTTGCCCCGAATCCGGATGGCATCCATCTTGACGCAGATGTCCTGATAAACGATGCCAGCGCTATCGAAATGGCCGACAAGGACAATATCCGACAGCTTTCATGCGGTCAGGATGCCGATATCGTCGAAGGACCGGACGGGAAACTGTACAAACGAAAAATCAGGGGAAACCATGTTGCGGTAGTGCCGAGCGCCCGCGCTGGAGTTGAACACAGGCTCGGAGACGAAAGGAAAAACATGTCAGGCAAACACAAAACGCTGATAGACAGCCTGAGAAAAGTATTCGGGCTGTCACACAAACTGAAACTGAATGACGAAGAAGTGCCGACAGAGGACAAGGAGGCTCTGGAACAGGCGCTTGCCGAATTACAGGCAGCACTGGAAGCCATGCCGGAAGATGCCCTGCCGGAAGAGATCGAAGCCATGAAAGCGCAAATCGCCGAATTGCAGGCCAAGCTGGATTCGCTGACTGCAGGAGGAACCGCGACAGGAGATGAGAATCCCGGCACGACGGAAATCGACGCACTGAAAAAACAGATTGCCGATCTGACTGCCGAAAACGAAGCGCTCCGGAAAGAAAACGAAGAACTCAAGGCACAGAAAGACAAGGAAGCGGCACTGGCCGATGCCAATGCCCGTTTCCCGAAAACCAAAATCGGAGACGCGAAAACGGCACGAGACGTTTATATGGCTGTTCTGTCTGACAGCAAGGCATTCGTCCCCGATCAGATGAAACAGATGAGCGATACCGAAATCCGGGCCGCCTATGCCGGTCTGTGCGCTTCACGGGCAGCGGAAAAAGCGGCTTCCGGGATAGGAAAAAAACTTCTGGGAGATTCCAGACCGCAAATCAACATGACCCAAAAATTCGGAGGTAAAAAATAATGGCCGTCAATGAATTTCTAGAAAAACGCTCTTTCGCCGGTCAGGTGGCCCGAGCAGGCGAAAGCGGTATTGTCACCGTGTCCTACATTAATCAGGACACCACACCGATTGACGGAGGCTTATTTGTCGCCCGTGCCGATGACGGATGCAAAAAAATTACAGCGGCCTCAGACATGATTCTGGGCGTGACCGTCGTCATGGGAATACATCACGAATTCGAACCCAAAAAAAATCTGTCCGTTTTCAAAATTCCGCACGGCTCCGAAATATGGGTTCAAATGACCGATGACAGTACCCTTGCCGAAGGTGATGCTGTCAAGATCGTGGCAACCGGTGATGATGCCGGGAAGATCAGCCATAGTGGAACAATCGATACGCCATTTTACGTGACGGGACTCAACGGGACACTGGCAAAGATCATGCGCGACGAAGTTGTCGCAATGACTGCGGCCAGTGACGAATCCGGATCTTAAGGGGGAAACACAATATGGAAGAAATGGAAATCCAGGATTTGCTGGAACAGACGGCAACCGATTTCAACAACACCTTCGAGGAAAAGGAATATCCGGATATCAATCTGGGGCAATTCCTGACCATCAAGCAGGAAGGCACACGGGAATCCGAAAAGAAAGCGTATGGCGAGATTGATGGAACACAGGATCTCGACAATGGCCTGATCGATGAAAACACCACGTCGCTCGAAACAGAAGACGTGAACATCAATGCCAAAAAAATGGCTTATATCGACTGGGCAAAAGCAGTTGTTTATACCGAACTGGCTGTCATACGTGCGAATAAGCACGGCATCAAACTCGATACCGCCAAGCTGGAAAATCTGCGTGGCGTCGCACTGCGGACAATCCAGAAAACGGTACTCGCCGGTCACGCCATACGGAAAGACGTTACTGGCATGATCAACAATAGCAGCGTCAATACGTTTGATCTGACCGGCAGTTCCTACAAGGCACTCGGAGAAATGACCGGGCCTGAAGCCCGGCAATTCATGTTGAACATTGTCCGGTACGCCTATGAAGGCAGTGGTCAGATCGTCATGCCGAATACCATTGCCATCGACAGCGCCGATTTGATGTATCTGTCCGGCTTGTACGACAATGCCCTGACCAACGGTCAAGCCAATATCAATGCCTTGACAGCAATTCGCCAGTCACTGAATGAATATGCCGGAATCAATGTCGAAATTCTCGGCATCCCGATGGACTTCGCCAAAGGAAAAGGAAAGAGCAAGGGTAACCGTGCGATTGTTTACCTGAACGACGCCTCAACGGTTTACACCGATTGGGCGCTAGCACCATCAGCGGGTCAACCTTATCAAAGAAGTTCCGTTTCGTGGGAAATTCCGGTACAGGCGCAATTTACCGGAGCGATCATCAGCCAGCTCGACCGGTACTTCTACGTAGATTACAAATCGAACGTTCCGGGTGTTCCGGCTGTTACAAAAGCATGAACACGGCAATCAGTACAGAAGGGTTCCTGAACCGGTATCCGGAATTTTCCGGAACCGATCAGGACAGAATCGGGGCCATGCTGGATGACGCCACAAGCGAAATCGGAAAGCGTGTCTGGGGCAGTCTGTACGAACGGGGTGTCTATGCCCTGGCAGCCCATTTCCTTTACTCAGGCGGAATGGCAAGTCAGGACGAAAACGCTGAGTCGGCTGGCATTCCTTTGCGTTCGGTTGCCGGACAATCGGCAGGCGGTCTTTCGGAATCGTTCACGACCGCAAGCAGCAGTTCGACGGAAGATGACGCATCCCTGTTCGATACAAGCCGCTACGGACAGGAATATGTCCGGCTGCGGAAACTGACGAGACGGCATATTCTGGTCACACGATGAACGAAGAACTCAAACGGCTTGAAATGCTGATGAAAGAAGTCGGCACTTCACATGCCGAAATCGGAGTGTTGGGCGGAACGCATACCGACAAAGAGTCCGGAAAAACGTTCGACATGGCCGATCTGGCAATCGTCCACGAGTTCGGAAGAGATGACGGGCATATTCAGGAACGGTCGTTTTTGCGTTCGTCCCTCGAGGAAAACAAAAAGACTTACAAAAAGCAACTCGCATTTTTCCTGAGGCAGGCATTTCGTGGAGAGATCAGCTATTCGGACGTGCTGGAAAAACTGGGGGCGGTTGCCGCAGGAGGGGCACAGAAAAAAATACTGGATGGTCCTTTCAAACCACTCAAGGAAGCCACCATCAAGCGCAAGGGATCGTCCAAGCCACTGATCGATACCGGCCAACTGCTGCAATCCATAACGTGGGATGTAAAACATGATTGACATGAGAAACGTCATCCTCCGGATGGGGCGAATAAGAGACTTCGAGCGGTCTGAATCGGTCTTCGGCGAAGATGGACAGGCTCACGAAAGCACAATGCCTTTCAAGGCGATAGCCATTGTCCAGCCGGCAGGAAAAGACGATCTGGAACTGCTTGAAGAAGGCCAAAGATATTTCCCGACACTGCTTATTCACATCATTCACTCTCTGACAGTAGGAGATTACCTGAATTATCAGGGACATCGATGGAGAGTGGTCAATGCACAGGACTGGTCAGAACATGGATTCCACCGTTGTATTGCGATTCGACTTGCAGGGACTGAAACGGGTCATGGCGACGGTTTTACAGTTGCCTGACGAACGTATTGTTCTGAACAATCAACAGGCATTTGTCGGAAAAGATTCCTTCATCATGATCAAGGTATTGACTTCCCAAACCCTCGGAAGCGATTACCGTTTTGACGGAAATGAAGAACGGGAAATCATCACGGACAGTGTGGAAACCACCGTATCGGTCAATGCATACGGAAGAAACGCCAATGACCTGCTCGGAAAACTCGTTGCATTGCTCAAGACAAGCCGTGCCATGTCGGAACTCAGGAAAGCAAAGATGGCAATCCCCCGCGTTTCGGCAGTCCGGAATCTGACCGCGACAGTCGGTGGGGGGTATGAAGAACGGGCGCAACTGGATCTGACCGTCTCACACGTTCGTCGGGTTGTGACAGACATGACGAGGGCCGAGACGGTCGATATCACAATCAAAAAGGATTAAAAATGAGTTTATCAATCAGCGATGTCGTCAATGTGCAGCTGATCGATTCGCCGATGGGTGCATCACGGCGTGATCTGTCGATGGCGGCCATTTTCACATATGAGACGGGAGACGCCTTCAATGACGGCTCGACACGCTATGTATTCGTATCGTCTGCCTCGGAAGTCGCCAATCTGTTCGGTATCGACAGCGAAGTGTATAAGGCTGCACAGATGTATTTCTCCATCACACCGACGCCGACCAAGGCCATGATCGCACGATGGGCCAGAACGGAACAGAAAATACAGGCCACCAAAAACGCGGTCAGGGGAAGTACGTTAAGCGTCGATGTAAACATTTTCAGAGAGGTGGTCAACGGGTCGTTCTCGTTATCTGTTGGCGGAACCCGGAGAACCTATTCGGGTATCGATCTGTCGGCAGCTGTCGATCTTTCCGACGTGGCAACCATCCTGTCAAACGAAGTGAACGAAGACGGGCTGGAAGTCATTTACGACACAGAAGGAGTGCGCTTCATCGTCCAGGCCAAAATCGCCGGAGAGAGTGCGGAAACCAAACTCGGCTATTCCGAACAGACAGACGAAGGCGAATATATCGGCAATATGCTGAAACTCGAAGATGGACAGGCCACTCTGGTGAACGGAAGTGCAGCGGTAACGATCGCGAAAGAAAGTCCCGCCGCAGCACTGAATGAACTGCATAACGTTTACCAAAACTGGTACGGGATCTATTTCGCCGTAGCATTGACTGATGCAGAGCTGGATTCCGCGCATTCCTGGGTGATATCCAGTTCCGTTGACCGCGTTCTGGCCTACACTGCCATTCGGGAAAGCCAAATTGAGTGGAATGACGGGAATATACTGAAAAAACTCTACAGCAAAAACAGTGGCCGCCTGATGGTCCAGTACAACAACACCGGAGACGATCATGCTGCCGCAGCTTTGCTGGCACAGGCCATCTCGACAAACTGGGCCGGGACCAATACCGCCAAGACCCTTAAATTCAAGCAGCAGGCCGTGACGTCGGACGACCGGATTACGCAGAACGAAGCCAACAAGTGTAAACGGCTCGGAATCAATTTCTACACGGATTATGACGGTGTTCCCATGCTGGCGGAAGGAACGATGATCGGCGGTCGCTGGATCGACGAGATCGTGGGATTGGACGCTTTCAAAAACGCCTGTCAGGTGCAGGCGTTCAATACATTACAAGGCAATCCGACAAAAATTGCGCAAACAGACAAGGGACAGGCTCAATTGATCGGAGACCTGAATATCGTCGGAAACGAATTCGTCAGAAACGGATTCCTTGCAGAAGGAATGATCTGGCGCGGAAATGATGTCGGCGATCTGCACTATGGCGACAGGCTGGAAGAAGGTTATTACTTTTATTCCGATTCATACGATACCCAGAACAGCAGCGACCGGCAGGACAGAGAAGCCATGCCGATCATGAGCGCGGTCAAACTCGCCGGAGCGATCCATGCGGCGGACATCATCATTCAATTTAACCGGTAGAACAGGAAATGGCACTTTACGATCACAAACTGAGCGTACTCGTTCTGAACGGGTATGAAATTACAGCGTTCACGGATGCTGCCGATGCATTGAGCATTACCGAGTCAGTAGATGCAGGCGCTTACACCATCGGCACAAATGGAAAAGGCGTTTTCGTTACAAGCGGAAACGAAAGCGGAACCCTGACCATCAAGCTGTTGCAGCACTCGGCAGACAACCAGTACCTGAGCGCATTGAGAAACCAGCAGCGAACTGCAATCAAATCGTTCACTCCGATAGAAATGTACTTCAAAGACACGTTAAACGGAGACGAATCGGTGGGCCAGAGAGGATTTTTCACGTCTCCTGTTCCGCTTTCAAGAGGCAATGCACATAACGACACGACATTCGTTATCGCATTCGAAAAACTGAGAACCAAACTTGCCGCGGGAGTACTGAACTGATGAAAACGAAAGAACTCATCATCGACGATGTGATTTATACCTATCGACCGGGAAACTTCATGGAGTCCAAAAAGAAGGCAATGGCGCTAACCGGTCTTCTGAAAGGCGTAATCGGGACGAAAGACAAGGGAAACGGAATTAGCACGTTCAATATTGACATCGGCACACTGGCCGCCAACCTCGGATCGGCCGAGATGCAGGAAATCGAAAATTTCATCCTGAAATATCTGGAAGCCGACGTGGGAGGCACAAAAGTTCTGTTAAAAGACCACGACAAGGTGAACAGCCATTTCAATGCGCACCGAGAACACTACTTTAAAGTGATCTTCGAGGGAGTGCAGTACCATTTTTTTCCTTTTTTACCCGGTGGGGGAAAATCATTGAAAAATATGGATCTCTCAAGACTGACCGATATCCTGACATCCCAACTGAAACAGACTGGATGACCTGGACGCCGATCATGCGCGGCATGTGTACCTTGCACGAACTCCGGACAATCTATTCCCTCGAAGACGTGATGGACATGCACGAAGCCATTGCCGAAACCATGATGATTGAAAAAGCCCAAAATGGAAGTTGACGCACTGTTTTTCACCCTTGGCATCAATGCCGACACAACGAAACTCAAGGCGTTCGCCACGGCATTGCAACGTGTAGAAAACACGAATGCCGGACAGGTTCTTGAAACCGTTTCCGGAGCAGCCATTTCGGTCAGTCATTCGGCAAACGACGCCGAACAGAAAATCAAACGGCTTGGAGATGCCTCCGAAAAAGCCGGGGACAAGGCCAAAAAAAGTATAGAGAAAACCGGAAATGCACTGGATGAAACCAAAAACAAGATTGATTTTTTAAACGGACTTGTCACGTTTTATATCGGACTGGCAACGGGTTTGTCGGTCGGGATCATTCACAGTTTCAACGGAATACTCGGGAAGATCGACGAATACTCCAAGGCCCAAAACAAACTGTTCAATATCACGAAAGATGACATAAAACAGTCGAAGGAGTACACCAAGACTATCGAAAAAACCGGCCAGATGATGGATTCTCTCAAAGTCCGGGTATCGCTTGGCCTGTTACCGACATTGAGCACGCTGGTTGCCTCGTTCAACGATCTGCTGGCAAACAACAGGGAACTCATCAGCGATGGGCTGATTGCATTTTTCAGGATCATCGTTTCCATCGTCAAGACAATTCTTGATTTTGTCGGCGCCATCAATAACGTCATTTCCAATACCATCGGCTGGAAAGCGGCTATTCTCGCACTGATAATCGTACTGGGCATCCTGAAAAAAGCGCAACTGGCCGCGTTTGCAACCAATCCGGTCACACTGGCTGTCCTGGCTGTTGTTGCGCTGATCGCGCTTGTTGATGACCTGATAACCTATCTCAACGGAGGAAAATCGGCTTTTGGAGAATTCTGGAAGCCGGCAGTTGAGTTTGCCATGGATTTCTGGCAAACCTGCAAGGAGATTTTCGACGCCCTGAAGACCGCACTCAATGAGGCGGTTGCATTTTTCAAAGCTGCCTTTGACCGGATTGCGGGGCTTTTCGATGAGGCTGCCGACCGGATCAACGGCTGGATAGATGCATTCGAAGAGAAGTTCGGTGAAGTGTACGATATTATTGTCCGCGTTTTCAAAGACGCCTTCGCTTTCGTGGAAAACCTGTTTGACAAGACCATCGGAAAGATAACGTCGGGAATTCAGTCCATCGGAAAATTTCTGGGATTGACCGAATCGGAAGGAAAGACATCCGGAGCGGAACTGTCAAGCGCAGTCGGTGCAACAAGCGCGGCAGCGATCGGGGCACAATCCTCGTCAAGCCAGACCATAAACCAGCGCGGCGGAAACGTGAAAGCGGATATTACCGTTATCTCGCCTGATCCCGTACAGGCCGGAAACAAAGTCCGGGAATCGCTGGCCCCGGCTTATGCCAGGGCATCGCAAAACATGCAATCAAGCAGAGCATTGTGATGGATCTACTCTCTGAAAAACTCAATATCGCGACAGTATCTTCCCGCCGAATAGGAGAATTCCGTTTCGATCTGGTCAAGTCGGAATCGCACACGTCGAAACTGAACATCACGGAAAACCCGATTGAAACGGGGGCGTCTATTGCCGATCATGCTTTTCTGGCGCCCAAAGAAGTAACCGTCACCGGACTGATGGTACATTACGAACCGCCTGCCGATCTGTCCTCCATTCTTCCGGATGTGATTCCGGACAGTATTCCGATTCCTTTGCCTGTCAACATTCAGGCCGTTACCGCACAGGCAATCGCGACAGCGAGACAGGTTTTCTCGTTTGTCGAACAAATCACCGAAGATACAGATCGGGTCATCGCACCGTTTCTCCCCAATTTCAGCGAAACAGGAAGCGATTCCAGTCCAGCGGTAGGACGTATCAGGCAGGCATACAGCAACCTGCTAAAAATCCAGAAGAGCGGCGAACTGACCGACATCATGACCGGCATAGAGCTGTACAAAGACATGGCGATCACCGGAATCACCATGATCCAGACAGATGATGGATCGGCGGAATTCACCATCACGCTCAGGGAAGTCTTTATCGTCAATACCCGGACAACGACAGGACTGACGACAGGACGAACAAAGAACCAATCGTCACAGGTTTCCAAAAAAGGAAAGACACAACCTGAATCCAAACGCAAATCATTTCTGGCATCGCTTTTTTCATGATTTATGTTATATCGGTCACTTCCGAACCATTGCAGGAACAGTCGTTCGAGCTGTTCGGATACAGTCTGAGATTCACTCTGCGCTATAACAGCGTCGGCAATGTCTGGAACTACGACCTGTATGATCTGAACAGAGAAGAATACATTTGCCAGTCCTTCGGGCTGGCAGTCTCCGCACCGTCTCTGATCGCCAGGGATCTGCAGTTTGTCGTCGTGCTTTACGACACCAGCGGACTCGGAATAAACAGTATCGAGCAGTCCGAAATGGGAAACCGTTTGCAGGTGTTGTTCGTTGACAAGGAAACCTACCGTGAAACAGTTCGGTCGACAGATTAGGCTTTATGTCGGGAACGGGAAAACCGGTTTTGAATGCAGCCAGCTCAGAATATCTTTCGAAGTGACAAAAACCATCGGATCGGAGCCGAATCCTGCAAAAATCAGGGTATATAACCTCAACGAGTCCAAGCGGAACGCTATCCGGAACAAAGAGTACAACAAAGTCATCCTCTGGGTGGGCTATTCTGAGATGCGCGTGATTTATGCCGGGGATATCGTCAAAGGGAATATCCGGCGCGACGGACTGGACATCATCACGGAGATGGAATGCGGGGATGGCGCGAACGCCATTATATACGCCAGAGTGTCCAAAACCCTGTCTGCAGGAGCCAGCGATACCGCGATCGTAAACGAAACGCTCAGGGATATGGATGGCATATCGACAGGCGTGTCCGATATACCGAATGCACGGATATTGCCCAGAGGTAAAGCACTGGTAGGCAATGCACGGGATATTCTGTCGCAGGTTGCCAGAAACAACAAGGCAGACTGGTCTGTTCAGGATGGTTCACTGCTCATGCTTCCCAAAGACAAGGCGCTTGAAGCAGATGAAGGATTTATCCTTTCGAAAGACACCGGCATGATCGGATCACCCGAAGAAACGGGCGATGGACTGAAAGTGACCTGTCTGCTAAATCCTGCTTTGCGTATTGGTTCGATGGTCCGTGTCGAGTCGATACTCAAACACTTCAACGGCGATTACAAGATTACCGAATTGTCCCATAGCGGCGACTATATGGCCGACAACTGGAGTACGCAAATAACCTGTATCGGCGGCCAGTTCAGGAAGGTAAAAAACAAATAAACGTGGAAACGAAAACAGAAACGCTCGGAGACGTGCTCGGCGTGTCCGAAGACCGCATCAGATTAGGAATCCATACGTCACTCCCCGGCCAGGTCGTCGCTTTCGATCCATCGAAAAACACGGTTTCGGTCATGCCAATGATCAACCAGGTGCTGACAAATGGAGAAGCGGCCGAATTGCCCGTTCTGGTCGATGTTCCCGTACAGTTTCCGCGAGGCGGCGATTTCGTCTTTACATTTCCCGTTTCACCGGGAGATGAAGGGCTGCTCATATTCAATGAACGTTGCATAGACGGATGGTGGGCGACAGGCGGCAAATCCATTCCGCTCGATTACCGGATGCACGATTATTCCGACGCGGTTTTCATTGCCGGCATATCCAGCCTTCCGAAGGTCGTCCCGAACGTTTTTATGGACGGGATGTCCATGAGAACGCTGGACGACAGCACCTATATCCGGCTGTCAAAAGGAATGATTTTCATCAAGGGCAATATCGTGCATGAGGGAAATACCGAACAGACCGGGAATTACAAACGGGATGGAAACAGCACGACAACGGGGCTGATTACCGGAAACGGAGGCATGGCCGTCAATGGCGGTTCAGGTGTTTCCATCACCGGATCGATCAGTCATACCGGAGGATCGATCACCAGCGACGGAAAGAATATCGGCAGCGACCATACGCACAGTGGAGTCGAACCGGGAGGCGGAAATACGGGAGGACCGAATTGAAAGTAAGAAGACTCGACGCCAGCCATGACTGGACCTTCGGAGGCGGGATCAGGAACTATGCACGGGATTCGGAAGCGATTGCACAAAACGTCAGGACAGCGCTCCTGTCGCTTTATTCGGACTGGTTCCTCGACCTTGAGCACGGCGTGAAATGGTTTCGTTACCTGACCAGGAATCCGGATTTGCAAGCGATGGAAACCGAACTGAAAAACACGGTTTTGAATGTGGACGGGGTTAGCCAGTTGACCGGATTCGAGATCGATCTGGATCCGGACACACGGCAATGCACGATCTCGGTCACATATATTGATATTTTCGACAAGAAAAACGGGGTAAACATTGTCTCTCCAGATTACTGACACAGGCGTCATTATCGAGCGCCTGAACGAAATACAGGACCGGCTGACAAAACGGCTGAAAGACATTTACGGACAGGACATTATCATCGATCCGGATACACCGGACGGACAGATGATCGGGATATTTTCCCAGTCGCTTGCCGATATAAACGAAGTTATTGCATTCATTGTCCAGATGCTGGATCCGTATCAGGCAACCGGCGTATGGCTGGAGCAAAGAGCGCTCTACTCGGGAATCACCAGAAGAACCGGATCGTACAGCTACATCGACGGGGTGGCGATAACCGACAGTCCGGGGCGGATGGTTCCGGAAGATACCGTACTGATCGACAAAAACAATGTCCGATGGGTAACGGAAAACGATCTGGTCCTTGACGGAAACGGTTCCGGAAGAATCAAACTCAGAAGCGAGGAACGGGGAGTGTTCGAACTGTCAAAAAACGAGTCACTCACCTTCGAAGTACTGCTTTCCGCCACCATGAAAGCGACGACACTTGTTGCATCGACACCTGGAAGTTCGGAAGAATCCGATCCGCAATTGATGAGACGTTTCATGTTGTCCCATGCTATCAACAGTGAGGACAGCTCTGAAGGCATCAAGGCGGCCCTGTTAAATATCCCGGAAGTCAGAAAAGCGAACGTACTCGAGAACAACGAAAACAAAACGGACGAGGAAACCGGATTGCCACCGCACAGCATGAATGCGATTGTGGTGGGTGGAGAACCGGAAGACATCATGATGGCCCTGATGAAGAAAAAAGGCGGCGCAGCATTTTATGGACAGGTTGAAGATGTCATACGATACAAAGGTGCGGACAGACGTGTCCGGTGGGATTACGGAACCCCTGTACCGGTTACTGTATCACTGCAATACGAACGACTGAAACCATTGACCGATCTGGGAACGGAAACCATCACCGAAACGCTAAAGGCAACGGATTTTGATCTGCACGAAAACGTCTATGCGCAAAAACTCGTATGCGGAATCAACTCCGATGCCAATTTCAATCTGATTGACATCAAGGTGAACGGTGCCGGAAAGATCGACATCGGATGGCGCGAATATGCCGAAATAGCCGACGTGGAGATCACCATTGTATAAACTCAGCAATCTCCTGATATGGCAATACCGGGGAAAGAAAAAGGCGGTTGCCACAATAGATTCACTGGCGGAAGAGGCGGCAAAAGTTTTTGAAAATGCGCTGGATGTCGTCCGCTTGCTCGATATCGAAAAGTCTGAAGGTTACGGGCTTGATCTGATCGGCCGCCATGTCGGTATAAGCCGATCCATGCCTGAATTCGTCAATCGACCTTATTTCGGATGGTATGGCGTCGAAGGCGCCGAAGGATTCGGCACAGGGGAATGGTACCAACTTGGAGGCCAAATCCGGGATCCAATCCTGCTGGATGACGAGGATTTCCGTTTCATGATCAAGGCGAGAATCCGGAAAAACTTCCAGATTGCAGACATCGGGGACATCGTTGATTCGGTTAAGTTTCTTTTTGGCGAGACGGCAAATGCCGTTGATGGATACGACATGTCGATTTCAGCCATTATCCTGCCAGTCTCACAACTGAATGCTCTGCGCAGATATGCAGTACTTCACATGGATATTCTGAGCCGCCCCATCGGCGTCAAATACAACTTTTTGCAAGTGGACACGGACAAACCGTTCGGGTGGGCAGGTGACCCTAACGCAAAAGGATTTGGCGAAGGGGTTTTCAGCAGATTTCTGATACCGTGACAAATCATTATCATTATTTCTGGCTGCCGGGGGCAGCTATTTTTTTGGAGAAAACATGGCAGACGATGAAGTAAAACCGTTCCGACCAGACGGAAAGATATTTGCCAGCAATGCAAAAACCGGTGAGGTCCTGGATTTCCCTGATATCGAACGCGGATGGGGAATTACGTTTGAACGAACTGCTGGCATTCCGCCAGTGCAATGGTTCAACGACATTACAAAACGTGCCGATCTGAACTTGCAGTATCAGTCAAAAACAGGTCAGTTGTCCAAGTTCGATCAGGAATATTGCGATTTCATAGGCGGATATCCGAAAGGAGCCGTACTGCTTGCTGACGATGGCTTGTCCTCCTATCAGAGCCTTGCGGACAACAACAAGGACAATTTCAACGATGATTCGTCATTCATCGGTACGTCATGGATGCTGTGGTCAGGAAACGGGACAGGTGGAGGCATTTGGTTCGGAGCAACAGGCGGAACCGTTGACGCCATAACAGCCAGTTTTGATAGTCTCGACGAATTGGCGGACGGGATGCTTGTGTCTTTCCGTGCCACTGGAGCAAATACCAGCGCGTCCCCATCGTTTAATCCAAATGACCTGGGCGCATTGCTCATTGTGAAGGGTGCCAATCTGCCACTGGCAGCCGGAGATATCGGCGGAACCGGTTATCTTGTCCTGTTGCAGTACAGCGCGACCTGGAACAGGTGGGTACTGCAAAACCCGGCAACTGGAATCATTTCCGCAAGCAGTACCCCGGTCGGCTCTGGATTGCTACATTTCGGCTCCACCGCCCCGCAACATTATCTCGTTTGCGATGGCTCTGCCATATCCCGAACGGCCTATCCGGAACTCTTTACTGCCATCGGAACAATATACGGCGAAGGCGATGGCTCGACCACGTTTAACTTGCCGAACATGCTAGACCGATTCCCGCAAGGTAAAAACACGGGCTTCCAGGGCATCTATATCGATCCCGGATTGCCGAATACAACCGGTTCAATATATGGAGCGGCAGATATCAGTGCAGCCGATGGAGTTTTCTCTACATTCGTACCTCCGGCACATGCCAGAATTTCATCTGGAACGGTCGTCTCATCTGGCGTTGGTGCCTCTTTTGATCCATCCCGTTCCAACCCCATCTACGGTGCATCTAACACCGTCCAGCCTGCTGCCCTGACAATATTGCCCTGCATAAAATACGAATGAGGAAAAGATGATTGTTTATAAATATGATGAAAACGGTATTTATACCGGCGAAACAACTGCACAGGAATCACCACGGGAACCCAGTCTGTACCTGATGCCGCCAAACACAACAGCAAAAATACCTCCGGAAATCGGCGACCACGAATGTGCTATTTTTGGAAACGAATCATGGGATATTAAACCAGATTACCGAGACGTGACCTACTGGCTTCCAGATGGCACAGAGCATACGATTGACGCTATCGATGTCGTGCCACCAGAAAATGCACTATATGAAAAACCAACAATTCCGCTGACGCCAGATGAACAGCAGGCTTACTATTCACAGCTTGCGCAAAACATGATGGACGAAAAGGCAAGAGAGCGGAATTATGACAACATTGCCTCGGCTTGTTCATATACAGCCAGCACCAATTCAAAATTCGCTGCCGAAGCCGCCGTTTGTGTGGAATGGCGTGATGCGGTATGGGTAAAGTGTTATGAATTACTGAACCTTGTTTTGTCCGACAAAATGGATATTCCGGAACCGGACGATTTTCTGTCAATGCTGCCGACCATGACATGGCCAGACGAAACGGAGGAAGACGATGGGCAGACGGCTTGAACAAATCCCGATCGCATTTGATCAGTTCGTCAATACCCTTTTCGGCGGCTGGGCGGATGAAACTTTATCAAGCCGGGCATGGCGGGAAAGGCATAAAAAAAGGCGATGGAAAATCATAAGGCACGTCATTGACGTGCTTTTTTTTTGGCAGCAAGGCCATTGCCAATGAAAGCGAGAAGAACCGGCTGCAACTCCCGCCTGAACTGAGATAAGAGAAAGAAACGGGGTGGAATCGAATTTAGGCCTGTCGCAGCCAGGACGTTTCTTTCTTTTTTGACCCACCCGAAGCGATACGAACGGTGCGACCTTCCCGGATGTTGGAGCATCCGGGAAAGCCACCGCCAGCAGAGCAGCCTGCCTTTGGCCTAGGCACCGACCTCAGCGCGTCGGTTCGTAAAGGCTATCACGCAGGAGTCAACATGACTACACAAACCCAAAAAATGTTTGACCTGAATCAACTTTTTGCACTATTTGAGCGATGGAAACCTGACATTATCGGTGTCATCGGCGCGATTATCGCGGCATGGCACGGACACAAGGACGGAGAGATCGTCGGAAAAACCGACTTTATCGTCTATGTCACTTCCGGACTGGTCAGCGTCCATTTTCTGACACAGCCTGTCATCGACCTGATGCACTTATCAGCGTCACATACCCCGGCTGTCGGTTTCTTGATCGGTATGTTCTCCGGATCGTTTTTCGCGGCCATACGCCGGGCAATCCGCAAAGCTGATTTCTGGGGACTGATACGGTCACGATTCGGAGGACCCAGACCATGAACGCCGTCACTGTCGCATGTGCCATCGTGATTTTTTCCTATTCTGTATGGGCTTGCCTGTCACACCAATATGATGACGGGATCATCGGGAAACTGCTGTTTTTCGTTGCCGCCATGCTATCGCTGGCACTATTACTCACGGGAAGAAATGGACACTGGCTCAATGTGGTTTTTGCCCTGTTGTGCCTGAGATGTTTCTGTCTGCACGTCGTGTGGCCGGCCATCATCCGGAAATACCCATGCATGGACAAGAGGAAACATGACAGCCATTGAAACAGCGGCATCACTGATCAAACAGTTCGAAGGCTGTCGGTTGAAAGCATACAAATGTCCGGCCGGTATCTGGACGATCGGATACGGGCACACGGCAGGTGTCAAGGCCGGTGATACCTGGACACAGGAAAAAGCCGATAAGGTACTGGAACAGGATATTGGCAAATACCGGAAAGCGGTACTGATTGCCTGTCCCGCTCTGGCCGACTGTCCGAACCGCCTGGCCGCTTGCATTTCTCTGGCCTATAACATCGGCACCGGTGCCTTTGCGTCCTCATCCGTCGCCCGGCATATCGACAAGGGCGACTATCGTGCCGCGGCGGATGCCTTTTTGTTGTGGGTCAATGCCGGCGGCAAAAGACTCGATGGACTGGTCAGGAGACGACAGGCCGAACGAGACATTTTTCTGAAGGACTGAAAAAATGACAGGAAACGCCAAATGGTTACTTGCAGCTGTTCTGCTGCTGACCGGATTCATCGGTGGCTGTTTTGTTAACGGCTGGTGGCTGAATGCCTCATACAAGGAAGAAAAAGCGGAAATGCTGAAAGAACAGGAAAGGCGATTTCTGGAAGTCCAGAAAAAAAATCGTGAATTGCAGGAAACGGTAAACGGCCTGAATCACAAGAGACAGAAAGAAAATGACGATGCGAAAAAAAGGTATGATGCTCTGCTTGCCAGTATTCATCGCGGCACTATCCGCGTGTCAGTCCCCGTCCGTGAGAATGGCGGACTGTCCCAAACCGGACATTCCAAAAATGATGATCGACAGGCGCGAGCCGAACTTGACCCGGAGACTGTTGAACGAATTTTATCTGTCGGACGGGACGGAGACGACGCTATCCGGGACCTGAATTTCTGCATCGATCAATACAACGCGATACGCGGAAAGGTTGATGATGGAAAAATACAAACGATGGACACAACTGCGCTGTCCAATTTGCGGCAAACGCCTGCTTGATGCAGCGGGATCCTATACACTGGCTATCCCCTGCCGGAATTGCAAGAAGACAATAACGTTCCGTTCAGAGATTGACAAACAGGAAACGGTTGAATTACCATCAAAATAACGTTTCACACTTTATTCACCAAGGCCACAGAGCCTGTCTTTCCAGTGCCTTTGAGCACACCTTCTTTCGAGTTCCCCGAGAACCTTTTTTCTTCGAGTGCCACGAGCGCCTAATTCTTTTGCCAAGGAGAAAAATTATGGCAACAGTAGAAGCAAGCGGTATCGCAAAAGCAGGACTGACAACCGGTATCATCGGTACATCCCTGGCAGGACTACTGGCGGCAAACAATGGCGGCGGTGGTTTGCTGGGCGGTCTTTTCGGTGGCGGCAATGCTGCCGCTGCAATGGCCGGTCAGGGAGCTTATCAGGCTGCCCTGTCCGCCAAGGACGCTGAAATCGGACAGCTTAAAGCGGAACGATATGCCGATCATGTCGGAGCAAGTACCTTTGATCGCGCCATCCAGTTGTCCAACCGCAATGACGAAAAAATCAATGCCAATCTGAAAGAGGCTTACCAGGAACTGGTCGTTACCCGCGAACGACTGGCAACAGCTGATGCCAATTTCAAATGCCTGGCTACGTCTGTTGACCGTATTGGTACAAATGTCAACGACCTCAATCGCGAAGTTGCCGATATGCGAGTCCGCGAACAGCGTACGGCTGATGCTATCGATTGTCTGGCTAAATCGACTTCCATGCGTTTCGATTCTGTTTACAAAGACATTGATTGCGCCAAACGCGAATGCGGTGATGCCATCGCGCTGGAGGCCGAACGTCGTCATGCTGCCGACCAGAGTATCCGGTGCTACGTTGATGCAACGTTTGTGCCCGGCCGACTGGTCATGCCGCGTGAAGCGATTTGTCCGGAAGTCATGCAGCGTTATAACAGCTGGACGGCACCGACCGATACGGCGCCGGCTACTCAGCCGATTTCTGGCACTATCAATGCCAATGTGACCTCTCGCAGCAAGTAAGGGGTGACACATGAGCACAATCGGAATATCCGGTGTGCAGACAGCGCTGGCCGAGTTCATCGACCAGCGCATTCTGCCTGCTGTCAGCGACGACAATTCCATGCTGAAATGGATGATCGGCGGAGCATCGACTGTATTTCTTTCCAGATTCGACAGAGTCGTAAATGAGCATTCAGCTGCTTTGAGCAGCATCGGCATTATCGATGAGTCTGGAAATCTTGATGTCGATGCGACAGAAAAATTCGTCAATTCAGCGTTCGAAAAACAAACTGTGGTAAAAATGCCGATACTCGGAGTACCGTTTACGTTCGATAAAGCAGATGGCGACGCCTTGATTGCCATTCTCAAACGAAAATCAGGAGATTAAAAATGATGAGCTGGAAAGAAAAAATCGTGCCGGATCTGGATGACACGGCAAGAAAACTTCATAAACAGATCCGTGAAATCAATGATATGGATGCCTGGGATAGCCAAGATATCGACGATTTGAAGGATTGTCTGAAAAGCCTGTGGTATCTCGACCAGTTTTGCGGTACTGAAAAGAAATAAAATGGATGTCCTGAGATCAAGTTATCCACAATTTTGAAGTAAAAACAAACAAAAAAGCCGATGCATTTTGTCGGCTTTTTTGCGAATCATCTTCCAAAGAAATTTTACTATTTTTAGTCGTGTTTTCTGACTGTATTGCTTATTTTTTAAGCATTACTTTTATTGTAAAAAAAGCAAGTATTACTTATTGAAAATTTCTCCTCAGTGTTACCGAATATCTTTTTTACTGAATACGCATTTCCAGATCTTTCCCGAGTGCTTTGACAGCCATCGCAATAGCATCGATCTTTGTCGCATGCTTCAGATTGAGTAAACGAGTGATGTCTTGTGTACGTGCATTCATTTTTCTGGCCAGATCGACCGGTCTGATATTTTGAGACAACATTTCATTAAGCAATAATACCTTTGCCGCAACGCTCGGCGGTAATTCAATTAACCTGTCACCAGGTTGTGGAGCCGACGGCATCGGTACCGGACGTTTGTCATCAAAATAAAAGTCCATGCACGTAACAAGTGCATCTTCCGCCATAACGATCGCATCGTCGAGATTGTCGCCGCAAGTGATCGCTTCCGGTATATCCCGGAAACTGACCTCATATCCTCCCGTATCCTCTGCCAGTTTAAAAATAGCCGGATATTTCATATTGACCTCCTAAAATTTTTCAAAGCGATGTATAACCCCCGAAAGGGGGTTATTTGAGTTTCAGTTGCTTTTTAATTGATTCGATAGTGCCTTTTAGTATTTCCTTTGCCGGATGCCTTGGTATCACCGATCGTTCTCCGTTCAGAAAGACTTTTATGTGTCTGGTTCCATCTTCAAACGTGGCACCCTGCTTTTTAAGCCACTTCATGAATTCACTCTGTTTCATCGCCTCCCTTTCTTTATTCCCTTGAGTATAATTATAAGCAAAAATGCTTATAAATACAAGCAAAAATGCTTGTTTAATGAGTATTATCTGGAAAGGAAGTAATTGCAGATGCTGGGTATATTGAGAGCGAGAATCTGAGCGCTGGCATGAAATGAAAAAGCCAGAGTTTTTACGCTCTGGCTTTTTTGAATCCACCTGCTCGGTGGTTAACATTCAGACTAATACTGATCTAAAAGACAGATTCAGTTTTTGTTTAGCCTTTTGCTTCTTCTAAGCTGCCTGCTCGGCAGTTAATGTGCTACGTTTTTAGAATATCAAAGAAAAACTTTTTTATCAATCGGTTTTTTCTTTTTCAATATCGTATTTTTCAGCAGCGATACGGATACCCTCGCTTAAACTTCCCCTTCCAATCTGCCGGCATTTCTCAACAGTTTTATCATCAAGATATACTTTGCGATCTTTTCCGCCTATTTTGCTGGGTCGCCCCGGTTTTCTTTTTTCTTCCTGTTTGTCAGTATTCATTTTCTCACTCATCCACATTTAGAAATTTTCTTCCAGAAATTCCTCGGTTGTCATATCCAAAAGTTTTACGCGACAGGAAGAAAAGCACATAATACCGTCTCCGACTTCCACAGCGTCATATCCCTGCGTTTTGGCGACTTTACCGAGAATACGCTGCATTTCCCACATAACATCGTTCAGGTCGCCGTCTATTCCCATTCTTTCAAGTTCTTCGTAAGAAGCTTTATCATTGATGATTCCATACACCAACTCATTATTGCAAATGCCGCCGAATGCCCAC
>CDZQ01029844.1_pt1 | contig 24745 bp, 27 predicted proteins | sample 554831 | NCBI WGS metagenome assembly CDZQ01 (sample SAMEA3182112, study PRJEB8094) | gut metagenome | biome: human; feature: gut; material: Stool; isolation source: human stools | place: Canada | collected 2013-05-06 | reverse complement strand
CCCGCCCCACTGTTTTGTCACACCGCGGGAACCGCCGCGCCGCCGACCATCCGCTCCACCGCCTCCATGGAGGGAATGGAGGGGGCCGCGCCGTGGACGGTTACAGCCAGCGCGGCGGCGGCGCAGGCGTAGCGCAGCGCTTTCTCCACCGGGTAGTCCTGGAGCAAAAGGCCCAGGAAAAAGCCGGTGAATGTGTCCCCCGCTCCGGTGGTATCCACCGCGCTGACATGGAAGGCGTCCTGGTGGATGCGCTGGCTGCCCTCGCCGTAGCACACACCCTCCCCCCCCAGGGTCAGTACGATCCGCATCCCGGGATACCGGGCCAAAAGGGCGTCCAGTATCTCCTCCGGCGCCTCCCGGCCGCTGATGGCCTGCCCCTCCGTCTCGTTGATCAGCAGGAGCGTCACGGTCTCAAAGGGGAAGGAGGAGAGCAGCTGGGGAGAGATGGGCGACGGGTTGAACACCAGAGGGATACCCAGGTCCCGGCAGCGCCGGGCAATATAGTCCACCTGGCTGATCTCGTTCTGCAGCAGCACCACCGCGTCGGAGGTGAACTGGGCCAGGGTTGCGTCCACCTGTTCCCGGGTGATAGAGCCATTGGAGCCGCCGTGGATGATGATGCTGTTCTGACCGGTTCTGCCTACCTGTATGATTGCATGGCCGTTGACCTGCTCCACAGGCAGCAGGTGCTCCGTGCGCACCTGGTTGGCCCGCAGCAGGTCCAGAAGGGGCTGGCCGTCCTTGCCCACGCAGCCCGCGTGGTAGGTGGCGATGCCGGTCCGGGCCAGGGCGATGGACTGGTTGAGCCCCTTGCCGCCGGCGGCGTAATCCAGACCGCCGGCGGCGGTGGTCTCCCCCGGCGCGACAATATGATCCACATGGTAGATGTGGTCAATGTTCAGTGAGCCAAAGTTCAAAACTCTCATACTACTCTTTTCCTTTCCCTAATTCCCCGGGGCCCGCCCCCGGCGGCTCATCCCGCCTGAGGCGGCGGGCACGTGCTGGAACGAATTTTCAGATTGGGCGTAAAGACCACGTTATCCACGGCGGCGTCCCCCCGGGCCAGCGCCAGCAGACTCCGGATAGAACTGGCCCCGATCTCGTAGGCCGGCTGGTTGACGGTGGTCAGGGGCGTCTCCAGCAGATCCGTAATGAAAATATCGTCATAGCCCACCAGGGACAGCGCCTGCGGAAAGGGAAGGCTGTAATCCCGAATGGCCCGGTAGGCTCCCATGGCCATCATATCGTTGAAGCAGAAAAGGGCGGTGGCGTCCTGCCCGCGCATATAGGCCAGGCTCCGGTGGCCGCTGCCGATGGAGAAGTCCCCCTCCAGAATCAGCGCCGGATCGTAGGCCACACCGAATTCGGCCAGGGCCTTGCGGTAGCCCTCCAGCCGGTCAATGGAAATCTTGTTGCACAGGGGCCCCGTAACGCAGCCAATGCGCCGGTGGCCCAGGCCCAGCAGGTGGCGGGTGGCGATATAGCCGCCGTAGACATTGTCAATGAGCACCGACTTGGCAAAGGGCAGATCCAGCGCCCGGTCCACCGCCACAAAGGGGACGTTGGCCTCTCCGATTTTTGAGCAGATGGCCTGGATGGACTGGTTGTCGATATTGGAGGGCGCCACATAGACGATACCGTCCACCTGGCTGTCAATGAGGGTGTTGATGTGCTGGGTGCTGTCGGAGGGGAACTCGTCAGAACTTGTCACCATCAGGGTATAGCCGCTGCGGCGGGCCTCCGTCTCGCAACCCTTGCACAGTTCGGCAAAGAAAATGTTGCTGATGTCCGGAATAATGATGCCCAGGGTGGAGGTGCTCTTCTTCAGCAGGCTGACAGCCAGCTTGTTGGGGCGGTAGTTATACTTGGCGGCTACATCAATGACCCGGCGCCGCGTCTCCTCAGAAATGCGGGATTCCCGGTTGTTCAGGACCAGTGACACCGCCGAGATCGACACACCACACTCCCGGGCGATGTCCTTAATTGTTACCTTCATAGAGGGGCTCCTACTGTTGCAAAAATTGCAGTATCACAAGATAAAAAGTTTTATCAAAAGATACTTTATACGTGTTCCCCAAAAATGTCAAGGCTTTTTTCGGGAAACCGTGGAAAATTTATTGGTATTTTCGCGAAGAAAGGGGTTGACTTCAAGAATCTTTTGTGCTAATTATATAAACAAGGCTGATAAATGCTTTTATCAAACCACGTACCAGCGCATCCGCGGGGCAAAACGCCCCGGCAGCCGCGCAAAGCGGACCAAGGCGGCGCCCTGCCGGGCGCGGCACACAAAACAATTCAGGAGGAAAACATGATGAAAAAAGCAACAGCGCTCCTACTGGCCGTTGTCATGACGCTGGCTCTGCTGGCGGGCTGCGGCGGCAACAGCGGCACCACAGGCGGCAACGCCCAGAACTCCGGCGGCAGCAACACCGCCACCGATTCCCAGAAGCCCTCTGACAGCGGCTCCGGCCAGGACAGCGCCGGCGGCATTGGCAGTCTGAAGGTCTGCGCCATCTTCACCGGCCCCCGGGGCGACAGCGGCACCATCGACATGGTGTGCAAGAGCCTGGAGGCTCTGCGGGACGAGACGGGCATGAGCATCACCATCGTGGAGGGCGACGGCTCCTCCGACACCTCCAAGCATGAGGCGTCCGTCATTGACGTGTCTGAGGACGGCTACGACCTCATCCTTTCCACCGGTACCATGTCGGATGTGTTCCGCATGGTGGCTCCGGACTATCCCGAGACCATGTACTGCCTCTTCGACACCACCTTTGATTTCAGCACCTATCCGGGCGAGAACATCTACTGCGCCAATTTCAAGCAGAACGAGGGCGCCTATCTGGCCGGTATGCTGGCCATGAGCATGAGCGACACCGGCACCATCGGCTTTATCGGCGGCATGGAGAACGCCAACATCTGCGACTTCATGTGGGGCTATGTGGAGGGCGCCAAGCGCGTCAACGAGGCCGGCACCGTGGCCATCTCCTTCACCGGCGACTGGATGGACTCCGCCAAGGCCAAGGAAATCGCCCTGACCCAGGTAAACATGGGCGCCAAGGTCCTCTTCCCCGCGGCCGGCCCCTCCTCCGAGGGCGTCATGGAGGGTGCGGCGGAAGCCGGCGTGTACTCCATCGGCGTGGATATTGACCGCGAGGCCCAGTACAGCGGCTCCAACCCAGACTGGGTGTCCGTGATCCTGTCCTCCGAACTGAAGTGCGTGGACGCGGCTGTGGACCGGGCGGTGCGCCTGTTTGCCGAGGGCAAGCTGCAGCCCGGCCAGGAGGCCCTGGGCATCGCTGAGGGCGGCGTGGATCTGTTCATGGACGGCAACTATCAGACTCTGGTCCCCGCCGAGGTGCAGGAGACCATTGCCGCCGCCAAGGAGGATATCATTGCCGGCAAGATTGAGGTCGGCACCGCCATCGGCGCCTCCGCCGATGAGATCGCCGCCATCAAGACCTGGGCCGGCGAGAGCAAGTAACACACCAACAGGAAACTGGGCATAACCAATGTGGTGGCTGGCCGGGAATATACTGACCGGCCAGCCACCACTGCAATGCGAGAAAGGAGGCGGTGAGCCATGCGGGACATCCTTCGGATGGAGGGCATCACCAAGATCTACGGCAACGGCATCCTGGCCAACGACAGCGTGGACTTTTCCCTGCGTGAGGGGGAGATTCACGCGCTGATGGGCGAGAACGGCGCCGGCAAAAGCACGCTTATGAACATCCTATTCGGCATGGAGCAGCCCACGGAGGGCAAAATTTTTCTGCGGGGGGAGGAGGTCCATATCCACAACTCCTCCGAGGCCCTTGCCATGGGGATCGGCATGGTCCACCAGCACTTCATGCTGGTGCCCTCCCTGACGGTGACGGAAAACCTGATTCTGGGCAACGCGCCCAAGAAGGGGCTGCTCATCGACAGCCGGAAGGCACGGCAGGAGGTCATCACCTTGTCGGAGCGCTACCACTTCTCCCTGGACCCCGACGCCCGGGTCCGGGATCTGACAGTGGGTATGAAGCAGCAGCTGGAGATCCTGAAGGCCCTCTACCGGGGGGCCAATATCCTGATCCTGGACGAGCCCACAGCGGTGCTGACGCCCCAGGAGACGGAGAAGCTCTTCGAGCAGCTGAAGATCCTGCGGGATAACGGCCATGTATTGATTTTCATCTCCCATAAGATCCGGGAGGTCATCGAAATCTGTGACCGGGTGACAATTATGCGCAGCGGCAAAAGCATGGGCGTATACCCTGTCCACGGCGACGCCGCCCAGGGCACTGCGGACATTACAGAGGACCAGATTTCCCGCCTGATGGTAGGCCGGGACGCGGTACTGGATATCAACAAGGCCCCCGCCAAGCCCGGAGAGGTGGTCCTGCGGGTGCAGGACGCCTTTCAGGTGGACAGCGAGCGCAAGATCCATGTCAACAACATCAGCCTCGCCGTCCGCCGGGGTGAAATCTTGGGCGTGGCAGGCGTGGAGGGCAACGGCCAGACCGAACTGGTGAGCATGCTGACCGGCATGATGCCCCTGGACGCCGGGGATGTGACCATCTGCGGTGCGTCCATCCGGGACAAGAGCATCCGGGAGATCCGGGAGCAGATGATCGCCTACATCCCCCAGGACCGGCTGACCTACGGCGTGGTGGCGGAGGCGGACATTCTCTCGAATCTGATCCCCTTTCTGGTGGAGGACAAGGCCTACGCCAGCCGCGGCGCCCTGCGCACCCAGAAGCTGCGGGCGCTGGCGGACGAGGTGTCCCGGGACTTTCTGGTTAAGTGCGACGGCGTGGACCAGTTTGTCTCCATGCTCTCCGGCGGCAACATGCAGAAGGTTGTGGTGGCCCGGGAACTGTCGGAGAAAACCCGGCAGAGCGTGCCGCTGATTGTGGCGGAGCAGCCCTCCCGCGGCATCGACATCGGCGCCACCAAGTTTATCCACAGAAAGCTTTTGGAACTGCGGGACCAGGGAGCGGCCATTTTGCTGGTTTCCGCGGACCTCAATGAGATCCTGGAGTTGTCCGATTCCGTGGTGGTCCTCTACGACGGTCAGATCGCGGGGTACTTCCCCGACGCCAGGGACCTGACCGAGCAGGAACTGGGCCAGTACATGCTGGGTCTGAAAAAGCAGACGCCAGAAGAGATAGGAGGGGTTTGCCATGTCCAGATCCAATAATCTGCTGTCCGCCAAGCAGATTCAGCGCAATTTTAACCTGCTCAAGCTGCTGGCGGCTTTCGGCATCGCGCTGCTGATTATCGTGGTGGTGGTGTTTCTCATCGCGGACGACCCCCTGGCGGCCCTGGGATATTTCTTCCTGGGCCCCCTGGACTCCACCCGGCACCTGGGCAGCATCGTGGAAAACGCCACCCCGGTGCTCTTCACCGGCGTGGCCACCTGCATGCTCTTCTCCGCCGGGGACGTCACCCTGGCGGGCGAGGGCACATCCTTCCTGGGCGGCTTTATCGCCGCCGCCGTGGCGGTCACGGTGCCGGTGCCCAACAAGCTGCTGGCGGTGCTGGCCCTGGCTGCGGCGGGCCTGGCGGGAGGCGTGATCGCCGTGATCCCCGTGATTGCCAAGCGCAAGTTCCGGTGTGACTCCTTCGTGTTCTCCCTGCTGCTCAACTACGTGATTTTGTACTTGGGGGTATATTTCCTCAACTACCACCTCCACGACTACTCCTATACCTCCGGCGTGGCCACCAAGATGTTCCCCGCCGGGGCGGTTCTGACCTCCCTGATCCCCAAGACCAATGTGAACATTGGCTTTTTTGTGGGCATTCTTTTCGCGGTGCTGGCCTGGCTCTTCTCCAACCGCACCCGCTGGGGCTACCAGGCCAGACTGATCCGCTTCAACCCGGGCTTTGCCAAGTACATCGGTGTAAACATCGTCCGCATCAGCCTTCTGGTGGCCTTTCTGGGCGGCGTCATCGCTGCCATCGGCGGAGGCGTGGACATTCTGGGGAAGGCGCCCCGGTTCTCCTGGGTGGCCCTGCCGGGCTACGGCTGGGACGGCTTTATGGTCGCCACCCTGGCCTACTACAACCCCATTTTTGTGCCGCTGGCGGCCCTGTTCCTGGGCTACATCCGCACCGGCGCCCAGATTATGAACCTGTACAGTAATATCCCCCTGGAGCTGATTTCCTCCATTCAGGCCATCATGATTCTGATGATTGCCTCCAAGGCGATGATGAACCGGCTCCAGCAGCGCACCATCGAAAAGCAGACCCGGCTGCGCAGTCAGCTGGAACGGGAGGAGGCGACGGCGGAATGATGCAGCTGTTTTTGGATAACGTATTTTCGGCTGGCTTCCTGTTTACGGTCATCCGGGTGGGCACGCCCATCCTCTTCGCCGCCCTGGCGGCCATGATCTCCACCAAGTGCGGCGTGGTGAACATCACCATCGACGGCACCATGCTCATGAGCGCCCTTATCGGCACCCTGGTCAGCGCCTTCACCCAAAGCCTGCTGCTGGGCGGCCTGGCCGGCCTGCTCACCGGCATGGCCATGGGCGCCTTCCTGGCCTTCTTCCACGTGAAGATGAAAACCCCCGCCAACCTCACCGGCGTGGCCATGAACCTCTTCACCTCCGGCTTCACCGTATTCCTCTGCGCCGTGATAGCCGGGGACAAGGGCTCCACCTCGAAGCTCTCCAGCCTCACCTTCCCCACCATCCACATCCCCCTGCTGGAGGACATCCCCTTCCTGGGCACCGTCCTCTCCGGACACAACCTGCTCACCTATCTGGCCTTTGTCTTCGTCATCGGGCTGTACATCTTTATATATAAGACCCCCTTCGGCCTGAAGATCCGCGCGGTGGGCGAAAATGAGAAGGCCGCCAAATCCGTGGGGGAGAACACAGACCGGATCAAGATTATCTCCCTCATCATCGCCGGCGCCGTGGCCTCCTTTGGCGGCATGTTCCTCTCCATGGGCTATGTATCCTGGTTCACCCGCAACATGACCGGCGGCCGGGGCTTCATCGGCGTGGCGGCCAACGCCATCGGCCATGGCCACCCGGTGCTGGTGATGTTCTCCTCCCTGCTCTTCGCGGTGGCCCAGGCCATCTCCAACTCCATTCAGATCCTCCAGCTTCCCTCCGAACTGGTTATGGCCATCCCCTATGTAATCACGCTGATTATCATGGTGGTCAACAGCGCCCGTGAGGAAGTCACCGCGGCACGAAAGAAAAAGAAGATCGTCAGTCAGCTGCGGAAGGCCGTCTCCGAACAATAGAAAGAAGGACCTATATGACTAATTTCAGAGGAAAGCTGGACAGCGTCCTCATCTCCGGCACCCACGCCGGATATTGGGCAGGCACCACGGTATTCGGTACCTTCCTTGTGACATATCTCTACGGCCGGGGCTATTCGGCGTCCCAGGTGGGGCTGATGGTGGCGCTGATGTCCATCTTCAACCTGATCTCCCAGCCCTTCTGGGGGTATATCGCCGATACCCGGACCAGTCTGAAGGCGGTGGTTCTCATATGCCTGGGGGTGTCGGTGCCCCTGGTGTGGATGCTGCCCTTCTTTGCCCGCTCCAGCGGACTGCTGATGATCGGCTGCCTGGCCATCTCCTGCTTTGAGCACCCCCTGAAGGGGCTGCTGGACTCCCTGACCAACATGGCTGAGAGCCGCAACCGCTATATCGTCTACGGCGTGGCCCGGGGCTGCGGCTCCTTCTTCAGCGCCATTGCCTGTCTGTTTGTCGGCGATATCCTGGACGCCTTCGGCATTGAGTGGGCCTTTGCCATCCACGGCATCCTGCTGGGCTGCTCCATCGTGTGCCTGCTGGCCTTCTCCGGCAGGCCCTGCCCCGCCGACGGCGCCCAGACGGTTCGGGAAGAGAAGGGGGCCGGGGAGAAAATTACGGTCCGCTCCGCCGCCGGGACCCTGCTGGGAAACCGGAAATTCGTGGCGGTATTTGTCAGCACCGTGCTGCTGAACATCGGCCTGAAGGCGGCGCTGACCTTTACCCCCATTATGATCGCCGATCTGGGGGGCACCAGCGCCCACACGGGCTACTCCATGGCCATCAACACCATCGGGATGCTGCCCTGCATGCTGGTATACAGCTGGCTGTACAAAAAGAACATCCTGTCCAACAACCAGCTGTACCTGCTGGCCTGCCTCTTCACCGTGGCCCGGATCTTCAGCATGGCCCTGGTAAACTCCCTGTGGCCCCTCATCGGCATTCAGATCATCAACTCCCTCTCCTACGGCTTCCTGCAGCCTGCCATGATCCGCGCCATCAGCGACGTGTCCCCGGAAAATCTGCGCTCCACCGCCATCACCCTTGTCACCGGCGGCTTTATCGCCGTCAGCAGCCTTTTGGGGGATTACGTGGCCGGCGTTGTGGTGGACGGGCTGGGAATGGGGCAGATGTTCTGGATCTGCACAGGCCTGGCAGTGCTGGGAACCCTTGCCTACCTCCCCGTTCTCAACGGGGAAAACCGAGATAAGAAAGGACGTACGTTATGCGAAAAAAGCCTGTAATCATCGACTGTGATCCCGGCCATGACGACATGATGGCCCTGGTGATGGCCTACGGCAGCGGCGCGCTGGACATCAGGGCCGTAACCACGGTGGCCGGCAACAACACCATTGAAAACACCACCCGCAACGCCCTGAACGTGCTCCACTACATCGGCGCCGACGACATCCCTGTGGCCCAGGGGTTCCAAGATCCCATTGTCCGCAGGCACAGCGACGTAATGGCCAAGATGGCGGCCGCCCGGAAAAGCCGGATGACCCCGGAAATGGTACAGGAGCAGGCGAAGATCACCGGCGCCCTGGGCCACGGGGTCAGTGGCCTGGACGGCTTCGCCTTCCCACCGGACAACCCCAAGCGCCCCGAGGCCATCCGCTCCGTGGAACTGATGGCCAGGGTGCTGCGGGAGAGCGAGGAGAAGGTCACACTGATCCCCACGGGCCCCCTGACCAACGTGGGGCTTCTCATCCGGGCGTTCCCGGACCTGGTGGAGAAGATCGAGCGGATCTCCATGATGGGCGGCACCAGTGAGTTTGTCCTCTCCCGGCCCTTTATGGAGTTCAACACCTTCGTGGACCCCGAGGCCACCAAGATTGTCTTTGAAAGCGGCATTCCCATCACCATGTACGGCTATGATGTCACCTACCGGGTTCTCTACAGCGAGGAGGACATCCGGCGGGTGGAGCAGCTGAGCAACCGCACCAGCGGCATGGTGGCGTCCCTGCTGCGCTACTTCATGGCCAGCCACAACCGCTCCCTGAAGCACCTGAACCTGCAGGGTGTGGCCCCCATTCACGACGCCTGCGCCGTGGCCGGCGTCATTGATCCCAGCCTCATCACCGACAGCCGCCAGATGCACGTGGACATCGGCATCGGCGGGGAGTATTTTGACGGAGCCACCATCTGCGACTACACCGACAGCCTGAAGCTGCCGAAGAATGTGGAAGTGGTCTACAACATGGACGTGCCCCGGTTCCTGCAGCTTCTTATCGACTCCACCGCCAAGTGCCTGTAAGGAGGGCCCGCTATGAAAAAGATTCCCGTCATTATCGACTGCGACCCCGGCCATGACGATATGATGGCCCTGGTGATGGCCTGCGGCAGTCCCGCCCTGGATGTGCGCCTTGTCACCACCGTCTCCGGCAACAAGCCGCTGGAGTTGGTGACACGCAACGCCCTGAACGTGCTCCACTACATCGGCGCGGACCACATCCCCCTGGCGGAGGGCTCCCCCTGCCCCATCGTCCGCGCCAAGGACCATGTGGTGGAGAAGATTGCCGAACTGCGCCGGCACACGGATTCCATTGAAAATGGCGCCCACGGCGCCAGCGGCCTGGACGGCTTCACCTTCCCCCCGGAAAATCCCAAAAGGCCCATTGCCATCCGGGCGGTGGAGGCCATGGCCAAGGTGCTGCGGGAGAGCGAGGAGAAGGTTACGCTGATCCCCACAGGCCCCCTGACCAACGTGGCCCTGCTGCTGCGCTGCTTCCCGGAACTGAAGGAGAAAATCGAGAAGATTTCCCTTATGGGCGGCACCAGCGAGTTTGTCTTTACCCGCAAGTACATGGAGTTTAACACCTTCATGGACCCCGAGGCCACCAAGATCGTCTTTGAAAGCGGCCTGCCCATCCTGATGTACGGCTATGACGTGACCTACTCCGTGCTCTACGACAACCGGGTCATCGAGCGCATCGCCTCCCATGGCAACCAGTCCTCCCACATGGTGGCCCAGCTGCTGCGGGCCTTCATGTACCGCCACAACAACGCCTTCAAGTGGCTGGGCCTTACAGACACCTGCCCCATTCACGACGCCTGCGCCGTGGCCGGCGTAATCGATCCAACCCTGATTACCGAATCGAAACAGCTGCACGTGGACGTGGAAACCGGCGGCTTCTATTTCGACGGCGCCACCGTCTGTGACTATGCCGGCGCCCTGGGCCTGCCCGCCAACGTGCAGGTGGTTTACCGCATGGACAACGAGCGCTTCTTCGATCTGATGGAGAGCACCGCCGCAAACTGCCAATAGACACCCCGCCGCAAAACAGGGAGAGGCCGCAAAGTACGCTTTGCGGCCCCTCCCTGTTTCGTGGTACTGCACAAAACCCGCCGATTGCAGTTGTGACCTCCTGTGGGAAGTGATATACTGATTTTGTATATAAAATAAAAAACGAACTGCCTCCCCAGGGGGGCGGCAAGCAGGTAACGCAGGAGGAACGGGCATCGTGCACTTACGAAACCGGCTGGCTGGGGGCCGGAAAGATGTCGACATGACAACAGGCGGCATCATCCAGCATTTGGTCCTTTTTGCCCTGCCGCTGCTGGCGGGGAATATCTTTCAGCAGCTGTACAATACGGTGGACACCTGGGTGGTGGGCAACTACGTCAGCAACGAGGCCTTCTCCGCCGTGGGTACCGTCAGCCCCATCATCAACACCCTCATCGGCTTTTTCATGGGCCTGGCCAGCGGCGCGGGGGTGGTTATCTCCCAGTACTACGGCGCCAAGCGCTATGACAAGGTCCACGACGCGGTCCACACCGCCCTGGTGATGACCGGTGTGCTGGGGGTGGCCTTTACTGCCATCGGCATCGCCCTTATCCCCTACATGCTCCGCCTTATGAACACCCCCGCCGAGGTGGTGCCCGAATCCACCGCCTACCTCACCATCTACTTCGGCGGCATTCTGGGGCTCATGCTCTACAACATGGGCTCCGGTATTCTCCGGGCGGTGGGGGACTCCCGGCGGCCCTTCTGCTTTCTGGTGGCCGCCGCCCTTATCAACATCGTTCTGGACCTCCTCTTTGTCATTGTGTTCCACATGGGCGTGGCGGGCGTGGCCTATGCCACGGTGATTGCCCAGGCCATTTCCGCGGTGCTGGTAGGGGTGACACTGATGCGCAGCGACAGCTGCGTGCGCCTGCGCCTGCGGGATCTGGCCATCAGCCGGGAGATGCTGGGCAAAATCGTGACAGTGGGCTTCCCCGCGGCGATTCAGATGGCTGTCACCGCCTTTTCCAATGTATTTGTCCAGTCCTACATCAACTTCTTCGGCGCCGACTGCATGTCCGGCTGGACCGCCTACTCCAAGATCGACCAGCTGATCCTGCTGCCCATGCAGTCCCTGGCCCTGGCCGTCACCACCTTCGTGGGCCAGAACCTGGGGGTGGAGGACGTGCCCCGGGCGAAGCAGGGAATCCGCTGGGCCCTTATCATGTCCGTGGCCTCCACGGCGGTCCTGATGATCCCGGTGCTCATTTTCGCCCCCTCCCTGGTTATGTTCTTCAACCGGAAGGCGGAGGTGGTGGCCTACGGAACCCTGCTGCTACGCTTCATCTCCCCCTTCTATGTCCTCTGCTGCGTCAACCAGATCTTTGCCGGCGCCCTCCGGGGCTCCGGCAACAGCCGGGCCCCCATGATCATCATGCTGGGTTCCTTTGTGGTGTTCCGGCAGATCTATCTGTTCATCATGTCCAACTTTATCTGCAATGAGATCATCCCCATCGCCATGGGCTATCCCGCGGGCTGGCTGGTGTGCAGCACCCTCACCTTCCTCTACTACCGCAGGGCCAATCTCGCCGGCAGCCGCATTGTGGAGAATACTCCCGACGAGGCATAGGGCCGGAGGCACGGGCCATTTCCCATGAAAAAAAGCGCCGGGGGACATATGTCCCCCGGCGCTTCTCCCTTTTTACTCCCGCAGCAGTGCCTGCCGCGCCCGCCAGTCCGGCAAAAAGCGCTGAACAAAGGCGTAAAAGGCCGGGGAGTGGTCCCTGTGGCGGATATGGGCCAGTTCGTGAACCACCACATAGTCCACAGCCGCCTCCGGATACATCATCAGCCGCCAGGAAAAGCACAGCCGGTTTTTCCCGCTGCAGCTGCCAAAGCGCCCGCGGGCGTTGGTGATGGTGACACCCGCCGGCGTCACCCCCATTTCGGCGGCGTAGCGGGCCACCTTGTCCGGTAGCACCTCCCTCGCCAGGCGGATGCAGGCCTCCCGCCCCGCCTCGTCCGGCTCCGGGTGGGCCAGCCGCCGCTGGCGCTGGCGCTGAAGGTGGGTATCCAGCCACTGCTGGTGGGAGGCGACAAAGTCGTCAATCTGCCACTGCGGCAGCCTTTGGGGCGCCCGAACCAGAATCCGCCCCTCCCGGGTAATTTCCAGGGCCAGGGTGCGGCGGGCGGAACGGCGCAGTTCGTAGGGGTACATGGCGGACGGCTCCCTCCTGAAAACGGCATCCCGGCTCTAAGAGCCGGGATGCCGTTTTTCCTGGTTTCTCAGATGTTATTGAGGATATACTTCAGAATGAACAGGGCCGACAGGACGTACACCAGCACGGGCACCTCCTTGGCCTTGCCCCGGGCCAGCTTGATGACGCAGTAGCTGATGAAGCCAAAGCCGATACCATCGGAGATGGAGTAGGCGAAGGCCATTACAGAAATGGTCAGGAAGGCGGGGATGGCAGCCTCAATATCGTTCCAGTCGATGCTGGCGGCGCCGCGCATCATCAGAACACCCACGATGATCAGGGCGGGGGCGGTGGCGGCGGCGGGAATAATGCCCGCCACAGGGGCCAGCAGGATGGCGAGGACAAACAGCACGCCCACGGTCAGGGAACTGAGGCCGGTACGGGCGCCCTCGGAGATGCCGGTGGAGGACTCCACGAAGGTGGTGACGGTGGAGGTGCCCAGGCAGGCGCCGCAGCAGGTGGCGATGGCGTCTGCGATGAGGGCCCGGTCGCCGCCGGGCAGGTTTCCGTGCTTATCGGTCATGCCGGCGTTGGTGGCGGTGCCGATGAGGGTGCCCACGGTGTCGAAGCAGTCCACCAGGGCGAAGGAGACCACGGCGGTGACGAGGGGCAGCACGCCCTTGGCAAAGACGCCCGCGAAATCAAACTGCATGAACACAGGGGCCAGAGTCACACCCTCCATGGTCAGAGCCTCGGGGATCACGGTCTGGCCCATAGGCAGGCCAATGACGGTGGTGATGAGAATGCCGATGACGATGGCGGCCTTGACCTTATAGGCCATGAGGATGCCGGTGATGAGCAGGCCGATAATGCACAGCAGGCCGGCGGTGTTGTACACCCGGACGTCACCGTCCAGCCAAGAGAAGTTCAGGGCGGGCACCGCGCCGCTGATGGAGATGAGGCCCACGTTCAAAAGGCCGATAAAGGCGATGAAGAGGCCGATGCCGGCGGAGATGGCGTTCTTCAGAAAGGCGGGGATGGACGCGATGATCTTGCTGCGCAGGGGGCTGACGGCGATGATGAGGAACAGGATGCCGCTCATCAGCACGATGGTCAGGGCCTGCTGCCAGGTGTAGCCCATACCCAGGCAGACGGTGTAGGTGAAAAAGGCGTTGAGTCCCATGCCGGGGGCCTGGGCAAAGGGTACGTTGGCCAGCAGGGCGGTCAGCACGCAGCCGATGGCGGCGCTGGCGCAGGTAGCCACCAGGACGGGGGTCCACAGTTCGCCGGGAATGGCGGGGAAGAAGCCGCCGCCCAAGTCGGCGCACAGGGTGTTGGGGTTGACGAAGATGATGTAGGCCATGGCAAAAAAGGTGGTGATGCCGCCTACGATCTCGGTGCGGATATTGCTGCCCCGCTCGGAGATCTTAAAAAATTTGTCCATACTTTCTCCTCCTCAAATTTTTAAGGGTACACCGCCCTTATAGCTGTATTGTACACGATTATTCCAAAAAAAGGAACCCCTATTCTGTGCCCTGGCGGTTCTTTGTGCATCCCAACGAATTTTTTGCCTTGCGGCGCCTGTTTTTCCGCCCTCCCCCGGTGGAGACGGTGGCAAATGCCACTTTTCAAGTTTGGCGAAATATGGTATCATATTTTCAGTAGACTGGGACAGGCCTCCCCGTCCGCCAGGAAAACCGCCCCATGGGGCAAAAAAGGAGTGGTGCATATGCCGGTGGATATGACAGCACTGGAGGAATGGATTCCCGCCAGTTTGGGAAGCCTGACAATACGGAAGCTGCTCACAGCCCTGCTGCTGCTGGCGGCGTGCCTGGCGGCGGTGCGGCTGGTGATGACCCTGGTCCGGCGCCTGGCGGCCAAGACGTCCATCGACGAGCGGGTGCGGCGGTATTTTCTGAGCGGGGTGCGCACCCTGCTGTATATTCTGACGGTGCTGATCGTGGCGGACAGCCTGGGCGTGAATGTCACATCCCTGGTGGCCCTGGTCGGCGTGTTCGGCCTGGCGGTGTCCCTGGCCGTGCAGGATGTGCTCAGCAACGTGGCCGGAGGGCTGGTTATTCTCTTCTCCAAGCCCTTTGCCCTGGGGGATTACATTGCCACCGGGGATGGGGAGGGCACTGTGGAGGAGATCAGCCTCACCCACACCAAGCTGGACACCTTCGGCGGCCAGCGGGTGATGCTGCCCAACAGCAAGCTGGTGGACGGCAAGATTGTCAATTACAGCGTCCGGGGCGTGCGGCGGGTGGACCACGCCGTCTCCGCCTCCTACGACGACAGTCCCCAAGCGGTGCGGACCGCCTGCCTTCGGGCGGTGGAGCGGACAAAGGGCGTACTGCCGGACCCTGCGCCCCAGGTGGTTCTCACCGCCTATGGGGACAGCGCCGTCACCTACCAGGTCCGCTTCTGGACCAAGGTGGAGGACTACTGGGACGCCCATGCCGCCTCCCTGGAGGAGATCCGCCGCTGCTTTGCGGAGGAGGGCGTCACCATGACCTACAACCACCTCAACGTCCACATTTTGGACAAAACAAAAGAAAAGTGAGTCAAAGCATTGTATGTTGGATTTTAAACCCATTCAGGTAAAGAGCGCAGCCCGGCTGCGCAAGTATTACGACAAATGCACCTACCGGCTGTGCGAGTACTCCGTGGGCGTTAAGCTTATGTGGCGCAACCACTGGCACCCGGCCTACGCGGAGAGCCACGGCTGTCTGGTGGTGCTCAACCGCAGCCGCCATCTGGGCCACATCTTCGACTACCCGGTGCCCCTGCCTGGGGAGGGGGATGTGGACGCCGCGCTGGACGAGATCGACGGGTGGTGCATGGAGCAGGGGGTGGTCCCCATTTTCGGCGTGGTGCCCGCGGAGGAGCGGGAGCATCTGATGGAGCGCTACCCCTACACCACCGTGGATAATGACCGGCTGTGGCAGGACTACCTGTACCGGGCGGAGGATTTGGCGGGCTTCGCCGGCCGCCGCTACTCCGGTCAGCGCAACCATATCAACAAATTCCGCAAACTCTATCCCACCGCCGTCTACCGGCGCATCACGCCGGAGGATGGGGCGGAACTGGAGGCCTTTTGGGAGGCATACCACCAGACCTTCAACAAGGAGGCCGCCCTAGCGAAGAAGGAGGCCTGCGAGGCCCGCAAGCTGATGGGCCAGGTGGGCAAGCGCTGGGTGAAGGCCGGCGCCATTGAACTGGAGGGCCGGTTCCTGGCGATCTCCATGGGGGAGATCTGCGGGGACACCTTGGTATGCCATATTGAAAAGGGCCTTCCCCAGTACGAGGGCGTGTATCCCACCATGGTCCAGTCCTTTGCCGCCGACTTTGCCCGGGATCTGCGGTGGATCAACCGGGAGGACGACGCCGGGGACCGGGGGCTCCGCACCAGCAAGCTGCAGTACCTGCCGGCGGACATGGGGGCCAAGGTGCGCCTGCGGGCCCGCTGTGAACTGGACAATCTGGCGGAGATTCCCACCCTGCACAGCCAGCGGCTGACCCTGGACAGGCTGACGGAGGCCGACCGGGCCGCCTACAACCGTCTCTGTCTGGACGATCAGCGCAACCGCTTCTGGGGCTATGACTACCGCGGGGATCTGAAGGGGGAGTGGACGGAGGACTACTTTCTGGACGTGGCCCGGCAGGACTTCGCCCGCCGTATGGCGGTGAATTTCGCCCTGCGGCTGGATGGCGCCTTCATCGGGGAGGCGGTGCTCTATCGGTTTGACTACAAGGGGGGCGCAGAACTGGGCTGCCGCATTCTGGAGGAGTACGCCGGCCACGGCTACGGGGCGGAGGCCTTCCAGCGGGCAGCGGAGTGGAGCCTCTACCAGCTGGGCCTGTACCGGCTGCGGGCCAAGTGCTATCGGGAGAACGAGGCAAGCCGGCGGATGCTGTCCGCTTGCATGCGTCCCAGCGGGGAGGATGATACCTTCTGCTACTTTGAAAAGCAGGTGTAATGCCGCCGGGTGGGAGGGCCGCGAAGCTTTTCCCCGCGTCAATGGCCTCCCGGGCACAGGCCCGGGGGCCCTCCCACGGGACAGCAAAATTTTTCCCGCAAAATTCAAAAATGTTATTGACAGGCGTGGGTGGTTTTAGTATAATAACCCTTGCCGTTCGGCACGACGGACCCCGGGGAGCATAGCTCAGCTGGTTAGAGCACCTGCCTTACAAGCAGGGGGTCACTGGTTCGAGTCCAGTTGTTCCCACCATTCTGCATCTCATATGGCCCAGTAGTTCAGTTGGTTAGAACGCCAGCCTGTCACGCTGGAGGTCGACGGTTCGAGCCCGTTCTGGGTCGCCATTTTCCAAGCGCGGGTACCGTCAGGTGCCCGATACGCCTCTGTAGCTCAGTTGGTAGAGCAACGGACTGAAAATCCGTGTGTCGTTGGTTCGATTCCGACCGGAGGCACCATGTGCGGCACCACGCCGCACAGTTCGCGGGCGTAGCTCATCTGGTAGAGCGCCACCTTGCCAAGGTGGAGGTAGCGGGTTCGAGCCCCGTCGCCCGCTCCAAAAAGCGATAACAGGAGCAAACAATTTGCTCCTGTTATCTATATGGCGACATAGCCAAGTGGTAAGGCAGGGGTCTGCAAAACCCCGATTCCCCGGTTCAAATCCGGGTGTCGCCTCCATATTGTAAAAAAGGTATAGATGCCGTAGGCTGTAAGCCTACGGCATCTATACCTTTTCCGGGTTTTTTACCCCCCTCAAATTCAGGGTTTGAACAATAGATGACATAGGCTATTCCGGTGGATGAGCAAAGATTTGAACCACTATTCTGCCACCATTTTGCAGGATTATATGCCGGTGCCCTTTTTGAAAGCGTTTTTTTCAAAAAAGGCACCGTTTTTCAGACTAAAAAGATTCACAAAATTATGGGCACCGTTTTGTTGGTTTTAATAACCATCAGAGTGGTGCCCTTTTTGTTTCCCCAAAAGGGCGCCAGCCCAAAGAAAATTGTGCGTTACAAATAAAAACAATAAGCAAAAACTAAAGCGCCGTTTTGTTGGTCTCGATTACCCACCAAAGCGGCGCTTTTTTATTTCTGCAAAATTCAAAAAGGGCGCCAGCCCAAGGAGGTAAGGAAAATGAAAAGAGATCTGTATTTTAAGGAACTGGCTGTCGTTCTGGGGCGGGCTGGTTTCACTCCCCTGCCCCAGGAGGATGACTCCCTGCCAGTGGAGTATCACAGTCAGCGATTATGTCGGATCAATGAACAGGGCAATGTTTTCTACCGTCAGGAGGAGGTAGACTCGCCCGAACGAGAAAAGGCATGTGCCAAAGCCACGGACATCGCCGGAACGGTTCTGGAATACATGAACCATTTGGAGCACGCGCCGACTCTCAAGGCAGCAGGGTTATCGGAACCCTATCAGTCTCTCGCTGAATTTAACGGCACAGTGCTTGCCGGCCGGCTGACCGAAAAGGGCGCCAAGTTTGTGACATGGGACTGGGATTTCAATCACACCGGTCTGAACCATGGCCATTATTACGAAGGGGATTATGTAGGTGCCAAACGAGACTTTGCAATCCGGTCGGGCCTGATACCTGATGAACGCCAGTTTACAACTGAGCAGCTCATTGAGGTCTATCAACAGAGTGCCTACATCCGTTTCAGCTGTTCTCTCCCAGCGGAACAGGAGCAGACCATAGAACAGATTCAACAGCGGATACAGGAACTGGTTCCGGATTTTGAGGAGCGAATTACGAAGGAGATGGAAGCGACCGCAGATCCCCCCTTCGAACAAACCATGTAATTTAATACAGACTGACAGCGCCGGATACGGACACTCTGGAGAGTGTTCATTCCGGCGCTTTTTTCTTATCCAAAACCATTACTAAGGAGGGTAAATATGCCGCCTAAAAATATATATCGCAGCCGGAAAGTTGTTTCATGCAAGTATTGCTTCTATGAGAAGAACGATGAGTGCCAGCTGAGGGTCTGTCCTTATGTAGCGGAGCGAATCACTGCAAAGGTAATCAACTACGAAAAACTGATCTTGGAATTTTTCAAGGGAAATCAGCCCCGACTTTTTTCTACGCGTTTGAGAAAACACTGCAGAACTTACCGCCATTTTTCATATCTGAGTACCTCTCATCGCAAGTTATTTGAACAGACCCGTGATGAGATAGCAAGAATTACTTACACACCTGTCTGCGGTGCGGATCTGGCTATCCTCTACCTGTCAACCTCGGATGAATTAATGTCAAAACATATTATCCCGCTTATCACTCACGAAAAACAGCTTTCCTGGCGGTTTGAGAGTAATGGATCCTTAAACGCTAAGAAGTACGCTATTTTCAAAACCGCCAAACAATTTACTAAAGGGGACTTTGAGATTAACCCACAGGAATTTCTCAGCAGTGAATTCGTCCCCGATAGTACATTCTCTCTCATCATTAATGCGCTCCTCCTCGCCAATTATGGTAGTTGTGTACTGGGACTGTAATGTATATACGAATGGAGGTGTTTCACATGATTGAAATCTACTGGTCAGATCTCACGAAGGAGAAACAGCAGGAAATTCTGGACGTCCTTGGGGAAAACGGAAACTATGATGTATTTCCTATTGCCTCAATTCCAGATCCAGAGATGGACAACGGCATCAAACAGGAAATGCAATGAAAGGAAGGAACGCCAATGGGAGGAAAGATAAAGTCTAAAACCTGTCCCGATAATCCCAATATTAGTCTCTGCGGAGAATTGTTTTATGGGTTGGAGAAATACCTTGCCGGAAATCCAGGAACCTATAAATACTGGGAGAAAGTTGCGGAAAACTTGGAAGTTGATCGTTTAGCGTACACCACTGCCCAGGAAATCATATCTGCTCTCAGAGAAACGAAACAAAAATATGGAATAGAGGTGGCACAAACTCTTTATAATACTCATTCCGTACACTATCCAAGAGAAATTGTCAATGCAGGAAGATACCTGAGTATTGGCGGTCCGGTAGAGTATTTGACCGAATTGTACGAAAGCGGATATTTCATGCGCGACTTGGAGAATACACCTGATTCAGGAATTCAAGATATGATTGCATACATGGAAAACGGCGGAGATGCCCGTGACTTTTTCAGACAGGAACTCAGCGAACTGTAACTCGATAATTCTCATTGCAAGAAGACTCTATCGATGGGGGTGAAAGAATGAGAATAGTAGCGATTCTAAAAAACAATGAACATCCAGAGTATGGGGAGGTCTCTATACCTCTCCCCATCAAAACAACCGAATATGGTCGTTCCATGGATCTACTTTCCTCACTGGGGATTGGCGATGCTCTGAGAAAGGACTGCCAAGTCGCAGAATTTACAAGGGCATACCCTACCCTCCGGTGTCTGGAAGGCTGCAAGGTCAATATTGATGAGTTGGACTACCTGGCAAAGCGTCTGGATGGATTTGACGCTGTAGAGATTACTCAGTTTCAGGCTATGGCAGATAAGCTGAAACTCACGGATATGAAAGACCTGATCAACCTGACCTTCTCCTGCCAACAGGCAACTGTCATCGCAGATTTTTCAGATTTGGAAAGCGTTGGCCGAGCACAGTACATGAACACCCACGGTGGATGTGCCTCTGCGGAGGAACTGGACAATTTGGATGGCGAGGAAACCGCCATTCTGCTGATTGAGGACAATGAAGGGACCATTACCCGCTATGGCGTGGTCTACGACAACGGTATGCAGCTTTCACAGCTCTACGACGGCAAGAACCTGCCCTGCTACCACCATGAGAATGATTGCATATCTGTCGGATTGACCTCACGACTGGAGCCGAGAGATACCTAGAATATTACTTGGGTCTACCTTCCTACATCCAACTGCCAGATTGAGCGGGCTATGAAGCGGGCAGGCATTACTGATCCAGGTGATTTATCTCTTCGAATGGGCGATAGCCTCTTCCCTGTAGAAATCGATGTGGCATTGGACTTTCAGTGCGAGGATATCTATGCACTCAATGAATTGGCCAAAGCGGTAGATAAACTGTCAAATGATGACCGAATGAAACTGGGGGTTGTGGTTGGTACGGCGCGGCCGGAGAATGCCAACCAGATTTGCCGCTTAGCAGAAAATCTGGATCTGTTTGAATTTGCACCTGGTGCTCATACCCCTGCAGAGTATGGAAAATTTATGATCCAGCAATCCGGCTACTTTAATTATGATCCCGCTCTGGACGAGTTCTACGACTATGAGAGATATGGCCGCCAACATATGGATTCTGGAACAGGGATGTTCACTGACCGCGGCTATATTGCCTACATCGGGACGGAAAGCCTGGAGGAATTAATGGGAGAAAATCAGGAGCAGATGCAGGGGGTGATGGATATGCAGTAGATAATTTCGTCACAGTGTGGTATGTTGTGTACTTACCAAACGAAGGAGGTGAAAAACTATGAAACAGAAACCTACGAAAAAATGTGAACACGGTGTTCAGTTGAGGCCCGCTTCCATTGAGGAGGCGGGCCTTTTCTATTCAGAACTGGACGAAACACAAGATGAAGCGCTGGGCACAGTTGGTCACGTCCGCATGGACTTTGGTTCTGGTGGCAAGGAATTCTGGCATAAGCCCTTCTTTCCATGGATGGGGAACAAAGAGAAACTTGTTCCCTACATCCACCAGCTGATACCGCCCCATGTGAAACAGTTTACGGAGGTGTTCGGTGGAAGCGGTGCCGTCATCTTAGGTCTGCAGCCGAAGAAGGGCCGGTTGGACATTTATAACGATCTGAACGACGACTTGTTCAATGTGTTTTGCTGCGTCAAAGAAAAATCGTTCTCGCTGGCCAAAGAACTGAAGTTTCTGCCGGTGCATGGCAGGACACCCTTCGCCTTCTACCGCGATATGGCCGCTCATGAGCCGGACTTCTATCGGCATATTGAGGAGGAGAAACGAGTTGTAGCGGAGTCCACTTGTTTTACCGAAGAAGAGATCCGCGAACTGCTCACGATCCTGGATGGCAACGCAAAACTTTTTGATGTACGGCGGGCAGCGGCTTTTCTGTTCACCACTTACGGCAGTTTCAGTGGGACAGGAAATTCTGTTGGCATTAAAACTGTGGACCCGCAGGCAATCGTGGATAAGCTGCCTCAGGTTTCAAGACGGCTGGACAGTGTTTTTCTGGAGCATCAGGACGCCCTTGTGCTGATCCCCAAGGAGGACCGTCCAGACGGAATCATCTATGCAGATCCACCCTATATGCTGACAGAAAAGGTCTATGATGTGCGATTCCTTCCGGAACACCACATCATCCTTCACGACAGGGCAAGTTCATGTAAGGGGTATGTGATCATCTCCTACGGCTATGATGACCGGATCATTGATCTGTACAAAGATGATTTTTTCATCATTTCCTTGAAACGAACCAATCCGCTGTCACAGACCGAAGGTTCCACCTTCAGGGAGTTGATCATCACCAACTACGATCCCAGCCCCTACCTGAATAAGCAACTGGATATCTTTGGGCAGGCAACTGAGGCCATGTGGGAACCTGTCATCCTGCACCGGCCTCGCAGAATCTTAAAAGCAGACTAGGAGGTAATTTGAAATGAAGTTTGTATTACATCGTAATCCCGAGAACAGAAATCAGAAAATTCCTTTCCCCGCCATGCAGATGGCTGAATTGGCTGACGCGGAGCAGCTGACCATCCAGGCAGATGTCCCAATTCCTGTCTTTGGATGATGCGTTGACGCATTATGTGAGTCTGCCTGCCACGGGAGTAAAATCTCTTGGGCTGACGGATGGGGTACATTGTCTGGAGATCGCTCGATGTGTCCCGCTCTTTGAATATGACAGAGAAGGCGAAGACATTCTGGCCTCTGACTACAAGCAGTTTCCGCTCTGGGCTGATGTGGAGGAGGCCGAAACAGCAACACAGGCATGCATTACCACCTTGCGGCTTAGGTACATCCTTCAGCCTGACGCAATTGTTCCAATTCCAAAAGGTGACTCCTTGTCTTCAAAATTAAAGGATAAATACCTCTGGCTGAACGCAAACCGGGCAAAGGATTCCGCCATTACGCTGGCGTATCGCGCCGGTACAGGATGGATCCCCTTGAGAGAATGGAAACGCTGCGCTTCGAAGCATCCGCTGATTCTTAAGTTTATGGCGGATGGTCTGACGGAGGGCGGCGCTTTTGTTTCTCTGGAAGTTGAGCCCTGGGAGTATGACCTGTTGGTCCGCCGCACTTTAGAGCGGCTTAACCAAAATTCATCAAATTCAGGAGGAATGAAGGCATGAAGAACGACATGAAAGCAACAGTGTCCCCTATGGAGATGGATGTGAGGATCTTTCCCTATCGAGGGGACGGCCCCGTGGCAGCAACCGCTTCGGTTACGCTGAACGGCTGTTTTGCCGTGCGGGATGTACGGATCATGGAAGGGAAAAACGGACTTTTCGTTTCCATGCCCCGCAGGAAGGTAAATGGGGAGTATCGAGATATCTGTTACCCCTGCACCAAAGACTTCAAGCAGCAGTTTGATCAGAAGGTCCTGGAGGCCTATGAGCAGTCGCAGGTTCAGGAGGCTCAGAAGTCCCCGGCCCCCAAAGAGGGGCAAGAGGAAAACGGCCCCACCATGGCAATGTAAGGAGGAAATGTTCATGAAACGAGTAATGACCCTTTGCGTCCTGGTTCTGACACTGACAATGGCGCTCTGCCCCGCAGCACTGGCAGCGGATCTTGGGAGTGCGGCTACTGCGGCCCAGGTATGTTACCCTACTTCTATCAGCCGCAGCGAGGACGGCACAGAACTGAAAAAAATCTATGACCTGGGGCCGGAGGATGACCCCGCAGGGATTCCCCGCTCTGATTTTGAGCAGGATGGCTTCCACTATACTCTGACGGATCTGCTCAAGCAGGAACTTCCCGAAAACGAAAGCCGGCAGCATACCGAAACAGTTTCCTTGCCCAGCAAAAATAAGGACATGGAATCTGTGCTGGCTCTGCTGCCCGCTGAAAAGGAATTCGTGACGGATGACGGCCTGACCGGGATTCTGAGTCTGGATCTGTCCACAGTCCGGGTGGAGGTCGCCGGGTATGGCAGTTCCACCAAGGAAGTGTCTGCCACACGCTCCTACCCCAATTTGGCCGGTCAGGATACCCAGTACATCCCCAAGACTATCGAAGAGGATGGCCGGACTCTGACACTTCAAACGGTCAATTGGCAGACAGACAATACCGCAAACATGGATGGATATGCCGTTGGCGACCGTTTTACCGCTGTTGCCACCTATACCGGAACTGCGACCAGTTCCTATGTAAAAGGATATACCGTGACTGCGGACTATACCGGAACGGTCAGCCGCATTGCCCTGAATAAGGTGCGCTATGTGGCTATTTTTGAAGGAACACCGCTGGAGCCTATTGTGCCAACGGAGGATGAAAGCACTGGCCCCGCCCAGTTTAATTGGTTGGCCATTGCAGTCCCCTTCGGTATCGTAGCCCTAGTCGGTGCAGGAACAGGTGCTGCTTTGTTTATGAAGCGTCGCCACGAGACAACGGAGGAGGAGAGCGAATGAAAAGAGTAATTTCCACTTGCCTGATGCTTTGCCTGTCTGCGGCATTGGCCTTGCCTGCCAGCGCCTTGGACTACAGCATTGATGCCCCCGGAAATCCTGATTACGGGGATCCTACTTCTATTGAGGTAGTTCACACGGCAGATGGTGGGGCAATGAAGAATGAGGATGTAAGCAAAAACGCAGCCCTTATCCCGCCTTCCTTTGGCAGCCCCAGCGCAGATGCCCTTGGAACAGGTACCTATCTTACCCCCAATTTGGCTCCCGGCGGCATGGCGGTCGGTACTATCTCTGGCGGTAATATGCCCATCGTATTCCCGCCTACGTCTGGCGATAACACAGGCAATACCAGCTCTGGCAGTTCTGGAGGATCCAGTACCTCTGGCGGTTATACCTATAACATGCTTTTTCGGATACAGCCCGCTGCGCCCCTCCATCTGATATTTCCGCAGCCATGCCTGAAAAGTGCTCAATCGTATGCCTAACTCTTCCCGGATCTGTGTGGAACCCTTACGGATCGCTAGGTAGTCCTCCACA
>CDZQ01015553.1_pt1 | contig 25013 bp, 19 predicted proteins | sample 554831 | NCBI WGS metagenome assembly CDZQ01 (sample SAMEA3182112, study PRJEB8094) | gut metagenome | biome: human; feature: gut; material: Stool; isolation source: human stools | place: Canada | collected 2013-05-06 | reverse complement strand
CCCCTTATCTTTGCAGTGAAGTTTTAAGGTTCATTTAGGTTAGTAGTTTTAGGTTGGTTGAGGAAATCGGCAGGTTGTAACGGGTTGTCCGTTGCTAAGACCAGAGGGGCGGTACTCGCTCCGCGGTCGAATACCTCCGATTGAACCTCATTTTCGGAGGGGGTGGTTCCCCGCCGAAAAAGAAGGTCCTAGTCGTGAGACTCGGACCTTTTTTCTTTTCCTTGCAGGGCCTGACCGTCAGAGTCCGGCCAGCTGTTCGCGGCTCACGCTCACCTCGACGCTCCCGAGCGCGTAACATCCGATGTCGTAGGGATTGTAGTAGAACGTGATGCCTTCGGGCGTGACGAGGAAATTCTCCGTTACACCGATGTATTCCGGGAAAAAACCCTTCGTTTCCAGCTCTTCGTCGCTCCGGACCCCGTATTGTTCGTATATATCTTCGCGGATCAGCCGGTTGAGCCGCTCCAGCTGCGTTTCGGTGAACAGGTCGGCCGTCGTGATTTCGTAACCGCCCGCCAGCGAATAGTTGTAACATTCCGTGCCGTAGATGCCGTGCGCTCCGCCCGTGTAACTTGCCCGCGTGATCACGTAGCAAAGGAGCGTGTCGACGACCGATCCTTCGGATTCGACGGAGATTTCGCCTTCCCATGCCGGACGGACGGTGCTTTCCGGTGTATTCCCGGGAGGCGTCATGTCGCTGGTAACCTGACGGATCGCGGCCGAAGCCGCCTCTTCGGGCGTCCCTTCGAAATTCTCCAGGTCGAAAAAACGGTCGATGTTCATCCGTTCGATCGCTGCGAGGGCGGGGGAGTCCTGGGCGTTGGCGATCGAAGCGAAGCGATATTCGAAATCGCAGGAGAAGCCGTTTCCGCTGATCAGCGAGTCGGTGCTTACGACGGTGAACTGCGGCCGGACAGGGCGTTTCGTGCAGGACCCGGCCGTCAGAGCGGCGGCGGCCAGGAGGGCGAGGGTGGGGAATTTCATGGCGATACGTTTTTATGTCTATCTGTAAAGATAGCTCAAAAAGCATTTGCGACGCCCAAAAACGAAAAAAATCACAGATTTTGCCGGAAAATTTTGGAGTTTCGAAAGAAGGCGTTATCTTTGCACCACAAAACTAAACCGGTGGATTCATCTAAGGGTTAGGATACATGCCTCTCACGCATGACATAGGGGTTCGAATCCCCTATCCACTACCAAACTGACGGCTGCACGCAAGTGCGGCCGTTTTTTTGTTTCGGATCACCGGGGGCTCCCCGGCTGTTTTAACCCCTGTCGCCTTTTCCTCCGGTCTGTTCCCCTCTGCGCGCCGATTCTGTTCGTTATTGAAAAAGGCCTGTTGGTGATGATTGTCCCGGGGTTCGTTGAATTAATTTGCCGCCGTCGCGCCAGTCCTCTATTTTTGCTTCAAAATTGCAAATAGAGTTTTTATTTTAATAGTATGATTATGAAAAAATTAGTGTCTATGACCATGGCTATGGCCATGATGGCTGCCCTCTTCGTGGCGTGCGGGGATGACGGAACGGACGATGAGACGCCCCCCCCCGCTGTTCCGACTATCGCATTGGACGGCGGTGACATCGACCAGCCGCAGGAGATCACGAATCCGATGTCGGTCAAGATCGGCGTGACGGCTCCCGGAGCGATTGCGGGCTTCACGGTTACGATCGACTCGCCGGCTCTGACGGCCGAAATGCTCGCAACGGTAGGTTTGGCTACCGAGCTGAACCTCGTGAATCCCGGCAGCATGGCCGAGGCGCTCGGTGCGCTCGGGTTCCCTTCGGGGGAGGCGGTTTCGGGCAAAACGGCCCTGACGTTCGATATTTCGAAGCTTGTTCCGATGATCGCGCAGATTTACAATGAAACCTCGGATCACAAATTCATTCTGAAAGTGACCGATGCGAAGGGTAAGAGCACGACCAAAACCCTGACCTGCCACCTGACGGGCAAGGTGGCTCTGGCCTATAACAACGATGCCGATCTGTGGGCCAATACCGCGACCGTTACGGCTGCGAATGTTCCCGATGGCGGCAGCGTGCAGTATCGCGTAAAGGGCGCCGCCGACTGGACCGACGCCGTGCTCGTCGAAGGTTCGAAATACCGCCTCGCTCCGGTTTACGAAACGTCGAAAAATGCGGCGGGACTCGATGTTCATACGATTAAGGCCGGTACGGGCGTTTTTGCCGCCACGACCTACGAAGTTCGTATCGCAAAAGACGGGCAGGCCGTCGACAGCAAGGAGTTCGCCACGGCGGTCGGGGATAAGATTCCCAACGGCGACATGTCGGGCTGGTCGAAGAAACAGATGACTACTGACGGCAAGACTTTCTGGCCGATTACTTATCCCAATGCCGAAGGTAATAGTGTATGGGACAGCGGCAACAATATGTTCCTCGAACAATACAACGATGACGGCACTCCCACAATCTTTACGCCGCTCTGCCGTCAGGATGAGACGGAGCCGGGGACGGCCCGTTTGCAGGCCCGTATGGTCCTTGACTTTGTTTTCGCTCCGGGAAATATGTTCACCGGCGATTTCAATTATTCGGGCTTCTCCGGGACGGTCAATTTCGGTAAGCCTTACGCCTGGACGGCCCGTCCGCGTGCTCTGAAAGTGCGTTACAAGGCGCAGATCGGCAAGATCGACAAGGTGGGTTCGTACGACCCCGACGGAGCGTCCTATCAGGATAAGCAGGATTGTGCGCGTATTTTCGTGGCCGTCGTTAACTGGAAGGCACAGCACGGCGTGACCTCGGGTATGACGGAGCCCGCGGGTATGTGGGACCCGGCTGTGAAAACGAGCCTCGATGAAGGGGCGATTCTCGGCTATGGCGATCTGGTCATTACGCAGACTGCAACCGGCTGGGTCGAGGCGACGCTCCCGTTCAACTGGTATGCAAAAGATGCTGCCAATCCCGCTTCGGCTCCGTTCTCGCTGGTGATTTCGTGCGCTACGAGCATGCGCGGCGACTACCTGACGGGTTGTTCGACCAATACGATGCAAGTCGACGATTTCGAGTGGGTCTATTGATTGGAAACCATGTGCCCGGACCGAAGCCCGCAGGGAGCGGGACGGTGAGTAGGTAGGGTATTCGGACCGGGTTCTTCCTTTCTTTGTCCTGCTCCCGAAAAAATGCGACGGCCGCCTTATCGAAAGGCGGCCGTCGCGGCGTTGGTTAGTTAAGGTATTAAAGGTTGGTGGGGTTTTATTTCTCGAATTTCGCCTTGAATTTGTCCAGCTGGCGTTTTAGGGCGTCGATGGCTTCGTCGACCGACTCCTCGAAGGCTTTCGACTGGTGGCAGGCCACCAGGTCTTCGCCGGGCATGTGCAGCGTGATGGTTGCGAATTTATTTCCTTTTTCGTGGTCCTTATCGAGTTTGAGAATGACCTCGGCTCCGGTCGAGCGCTCCGCAAAGCGGTCCAACTTCGCCATTTTGGCATTCACGAATTCGACGAGCCGTTTGTCGGCGTCGAATTTCACGGATTGAATCTGTACGTTCATAGCCTTACAGTTTATAAAAGTTAATCATTTGCCTCCCTTTTCGCGGGGATGGGCCTTCGCGTAAATCTCCCGGAGCCTGGCGATGCTGTTGTGCGTGTAGACCTGTGTGGCCTGCAACGAGGCGTGCCCGAGGAGTTCCTGTATTTCACGCATATCGGCGCCGCCGTTCAGAAGGTGGGTGGCGAATGTGTGCCGCAGCACATGGGGGCTTTTCTTGCCCTGTACGCCCGCCCTGTCCAGTTCTTCCTGCACCGTTCGGTACACCGCCGTCCGGGATATGCGTTTTCCTTTGTGTGTTAAAAATAGTGCTTTTTCCGATGAAATGCAAATATTTTGCCTCTCAATTAACCCGATGTAATGTAAAATCTTTTCGCGCACGAATTCGAGCATCGGGACTATCCGCTCCTTGTCTCCCTTGCCCCGGATGCGCAGCGACGAGAAGTCCGCGGAGAAATCGTCGCGGTCGATGCCGACCAGTTCCGCCAGGCGCAGGCCGCAGGTGTAGAGGAGAAGTATGATCAGCGAATTGCGCTCGCGGACGAAGTCCTCGCTGTCGCATTCGCATTCGCTGACGATGCCGTTCATGCGGCTTTCGGGGACGAAGGCCGGCAGCCGCTGCGAAGTCCGCAGCGAGGGGATCGGATGCACGACGTCGCGGCCGACGGCTCCCGTGCGGAGCAGCCAGCGGAACAGCGCACGCAGCGACGAAATCTCGCGGTTCATCGAGGCGGCGCTCACGCGGCCCGTTTCGGTGCGGTAGAGAATCCATTCGCGGATGTCGTCCGTGGTGATCCGCTGCGGTTCGAACCGTGCGTCGTCGACCCCCAGCCACGCGAGGAACTGCTCCACGTCGTGGCGGTAGTTGCGGACCGTGAGCGGCGAGTAGCGGCGTTCGGCTTCGAGGTATCGGACGAAATCGGCGATCATACGTGAGCAAAGGTACATAAAAGCCGGATACGGTGCAAAACCGGATCGTATTCGGCGCAGCAAGGACGAGCGCGCACTGAAAAGTGTCGTCACGGCTCCAAAGATAGGGAAAAACCTTTACCTTTGTCCCAAAATGAAAGCGATATGAAACAGAGCTGGAAACCGGGGACGGTGCTTTATCCGCTGCCGGCGGTGCTGGTGAGCTGCGGCGCGGCGCCCGAGGAGTATAACATGCTGACCGTGGCGTGGACCGGAACGGTCTGCTCCGACCCGCCGATGTGCTTTATCTCGGTGCGTCCCGAACGCCATTCCCACGCGATTATCAGCCGTACGGGCGAGTTCGTCATCAACCTCACGACGCGCCGTCTGGCGCGCGCCGCAGACTGGTGCGGGGTGCGCTCGGGCCGCGACTTCGACAAATTCCGCGAGATGGGCCTGACGGCCGTGCCGTCGGAAAAGGTCGCCGCACCCCTGATTGCCGAATCACCCGTCAACATCGAATGCCGTGTCCGGCAGGTGCTGCCGCTCGGGACGCACGACATGTTCCTGGCCGAGGTGGTCGGCGTTCAGGCCGACGAGGCCTACATAGATCTGGCGACGGGGCGGTTCTGCCTTGAACGGGCCGATCCGATCGTCTACTCCCACGGCGAGTATTTCGCGCTGGGCGAGGCGTTGGGTCATTTCGGCTGGTCGGTGCGCAAAAAGAAAAAGGCGCCGAAGAGACGCTGATATTTCCGATTCGCTCTGTTTCGGGGTCGTAACGACGCTTTTTCCGGCCGGAAAGTTCTGCGGAACCATTTGCAATCCCGTGTTGCACCCGTTCTATTTTCTCCTATCTTTGTTCCATGAAAACAAGCCCGATAAGATACGCGCTGTTCGCCGCTTCGGCGATCCTGCTGCTGGCGGGATGCGTCAAGATGCCGAAACCGGGGACGCAGAATCCCGAGGAGCCGGACAATCCCGATTCCCCCCCCCGACGGAATACCTCTATCCCTTCGGCGATGAACCCGGGCAGATAACGGCCGAGATCGCGCTGTCGTTCGGGCCGGGGACCGATCTTTCGGCGGCGCGCATCGAAATTCCTCCCCTGAAATACAACAAGTCGCTGCTGCTGCTCCTGACGCAGGACGACTGCAAGCAGGCGGCTTTCTCGACCACGTGGGCCGCGATCAACGGACGTCCCCTTTCGGATACTTATTTCTACAATGCGCCGCATCTGCGCGGCGGGGATATGCCGCCCGATACCTACTCTTTCGGCAAGGCGCTGGGCTCGACCGACGGGACGGGACGCGAAGTGCGCTTCTCCTTTACCACCGCCATTTCCCCCGAGTGGGACTATATGGATGACAAGGCTGTGGTGCGGCCGGGCTTTACGGAGAATTATTACCGCTTTTTCATGCGGGCGGGGTTGATGTGGGACGATGTGATCGAGATGCTCAACTACGGGGTCGGAATCGCCTTCCACGATGTGAACACGCTGTCGGTCGATGTGCCCGACTCGATCCGTGCGCACTTCGTCTCCTCGCAGCGGATCGTCCTCGACCGCCTCGCGGGACGCGGCTGCAAGATGCTGATCGAACCCAACGGCAACAAGGCTTATGTCGCGGCGGCGGAGGGCTACGATCCGATCCAGACGATTTTCCTGCAGTCGGGCGGTGAGAAGCTCCGGCCTTTTGCCGTGAACGGCGATCTGCTGCGAACGCGCATCGAGCGGGGACTGTGGCTGCCGGCGGCGATTCCGGCGGTGATCGAGGCGCAGATGGCCCGACCCGTGGAGGAGCGCGAAGCGGTGAATATCGGCGTGCACGGCACCGACCGTTTCTGGTCCGAGATGCTGCTGTGGCTCAACAACACCTACGGCCGGGATGGCGAGGATTGCCTGTGGATGCCTGCGGCCGAGGAGTATTTCGAATACAACTATCTGCGACACCATGCCGTCGTAAACGCGCGGGTGACGGAAAACACGCTCACGCTGACGGTCGAGATGCCCGGCGGACTCTATTTCTATTATCCTTCGCTGACGATCAATCTTCTGGGCGTCGATCCCGGAGCCTGCACGGCGGTCGGCGGCGGTGAGACGGTCACGGGGCTTTCGTGGGGCCGGGGCCGGACGGCGGATGACGGGGCGGAGGCGTTGATGGTCAATTTCGATTGCCGGCATGCCCTGGTCGCGCACGCCGAACATTTCGTGGCGGTTTACGAGGCCGACCCTTCGGCGGCGAACCGGGCCGACGCCCGCTATTTCGTGGCCATGCTCAAGGACTCCGACTGCAAGGAGAGACTTCTCAAACGGATAAAATAGACGCGGAAAAATAACGAAAAGGAGGCGAACGGAAAACGATTCGCCTCCTTTTTTTGTCATTAATGCGGCGGTTTCGCGAATAATCGCTATCTTGCGTAGCGTAAAATCCGGCCTCCCGCCTGCGTGGGGACCGAAGCCTTTGCCGACGAGGCGATCAACCGGAAATGGGATGAAGAAACTGCTTTTCGTGTTTGCGGGACTGGCCTTCGCACTGACGGCCGCCGCACAGGAATTCCGAATTACGCACGGGCCTTACCTGTGCGACATGTCGCAGGACGGAGTGACGGTGGTCTGGACCACCAACAGGCCCGCGCTTTCGTGGGTCGAGGCGTCGCCCGCCGACAGCCTTGCGCCCGCACCGCCGCCGCGCCATTACCAGACCGTCGCCGGCCGCAAGCTGGCCGGCAGGACGCTGCACGCCGTTCGTGTCCGGGGGCTGCAACCCGGGACCGACTACCGTTACCGGATCTTTTCGCAGGAGGTTCAGTCGTGGCCCGACGTCAACAACGTCACCTATGGAAAGACTGTCGGCGCCGATGCGTCGCGGCGCCGGGCCTACGGGTTCCGCACCTTTCCGGCTGCGGGTTCCGGATGCTCGTTCCTCGTGCTGAACGACATCCACGGCAAGGCCGACGTCCTGACCCGGCTCTGCAAACGCGTGGACTTTTCCGAACTGGGATTCGTGGCTTTCAACGGCGACATGTCGAGCAGCGTCGAGAGCGGGGAGCAGCTTTTCAAGGACTACCTCGACGCTTCGGCCGCGCTTTTCGCTGCCGGGACGCCGATTCTCTTCACCCGCGGCAACCACGAGACGCGCGGCGTCTTCGCCGACAGCCTCGGGGATTATTTTCCCGGGCGGGACGGGCGGTTCTACGGCATTTATCGCTACGGCGACGTCTGTATCCTGCTGCTCGACTGCGGCGAGGACAAGCCCGACGACCATGCGGAGTACAACGGGCTGGCCGATTACGACGCCTACCGCGCCGAGGAGTGCGCGTGGCTGAAAAAGGCCGTGCGCTCGGAGGAGTTCCTCACGGCTTCGGCGCGCATCGTCCTGCTCCATATCCCGCCTGCGGCCGGGGCCTGGCACGGGAGCGTTCACCTGAACGAACTCTTCGTGCCGGTGCTCAACGAGGCCGGGATCGACCTGATGCTCTGCGGCCACGACCACCGTTATTCGTTCCATCCCGCCGGGGAACGGGACGCGAAGTTCCCGATCGTGGTCAACGACAACCGAAGCTGCGTGCGCTGCGATGTCGCCGACAGCCTGATCCGCGTACGGATTGCCGGTCCCCGCGACAAGACGGTCCATACGCACGAATTTCCGCTGAAACCACAATTTCAACCATAACCTGAATCAATATGAAGAGACTCTTTTTTTCGCTGTGCGCCGTCGGTCTGTCGTGCGCGGCCTTCGGGGCGGGACCCGAGGTCAACATCGTTCCCAAACCCCTCTCGGTGACACCCGGCGCGGGGACGTTCACCGTAACCGCGTCGACCGTGATCGGCGTCGGCAAGAATGCCGAACTGCGCCGCTCGGCCCGGATTTTCGCCGGGGAGGTCGCGCCTGTCGTCGGAGGGGTGATGAAAACCGCCGCCGAGGGCGACGTCCGTCTGGCGGTGGACGGCTCGCTGGAGGCCGAGGCCTATACGCTCGCCGTGACTCCTTCGGGCGTCGAGGTGCGCGGCGGAACGCCGCAGGGCGTCTTCCACGGCCTGCAAAGCCTGCGCCAGCTGGTCATCGACGGCGAAGGCGTCGTGCCCGCCGTGACGGTCAGCGACAAACCCTATTTCGCCCACCGCGGGGGCATGCTCGATCCCTGCCGTCATTTCTGGACGGTGGACGAGGTCAAGGAGTATATCGACATCCTCGCCATACACAAGCTCAACAAGTTCCACTGGCACCTGACCGACGATCAGGGCTGGCGTATCGAGATCAAAAAATACCCCGAGCTGACGCGAGTGGGATCGGTGCGCGGGGAGACGCTCATCGGCCACCATCACACCTCGAGCGAGTATGACAAGACGCCTCACGGCGGCTATTACACGCAGAAGCAGATCCGCGAGATCGTGAAATACGCCGCCGACCGCTATATCACGGTGATTCCCGAAATCGAGCTTCCGGGGCATGCCGTCGCGGCGCTCACCTCCTATCCGTGGCTGGGCTGCAAGGGCGAGGGCTACGAGGTGCGCCGGCGCTGGGGCATCAGCAAAGAGGTCTTCTGCCCGGGCAAGGAGACGACGTTCGAGTTTCTGCAGAACGTCTTCGCCGAGGTGCTCGAACTCTTTCCCTCGGAGTTCATCCACATCGGTGGCGACGAGTGTCCGAAGGACAGCTGGAAACAGTGCCCGCTGTGTCAGGAGCGCATCCGGACCGAGGGGCTGAAGGACGAGTTCGAGCTTCAGAGCTACACGGTGCGCCGCATGGAGAAGTGGCTCCGCGAGCACGGCCGGAAGATCATCGGCTGGGACGAGATTCTCGAAGGCGGCGTTTCGCCCACGGCGACCGTCATGTCGTGGCGCGGCTCGAAGGGCGGCATTGCGGCGGCCAAGGCCGGCAACCACGTCATCATGGCGCCCAATGTCCATTGCTACCTGGACTACTACCAGACCAAGACCCCGACGAAGGAGCCGATGGCCATCGGCGGCTATGTCCCGATGCGCAAGGTCTACGAACTGGACCCCTACGACCAGCTTACGCCCGGGGAGCGTGCCTACATCCTCGGCGTGCAGGGCAACCTGTGGACCGAGTATATCGCCACGTTTCCGCACCTGAAGCACATGCTGCTGCCGCGTCTGGCCGCCATCGCCGAGGTGGGCTGGTCCTACGACCGCAAGGATTTCGACGACTTCAAACACCGCATGAACTCCCTGCGCAAGTGCTACGATGCCGCAGGGCTGAACTACGCCACCTATTTCTTCGAAGGCAAGGACGAATAGCCGTCCGGTCCGTAAAAACATCCCCGTAATGCGCATGAGTTTCCGGGGATTTACAAAGCAATGCTGTAACTGAATGAGTTACGGCATTGCTTTTTTATGAGGTAATGATTTAGAAACGCAAGTCTCGAATAAACTTACATCGAGGTTCATCCTGTCAAACAACTCTATACAAATATGTTGATAATTCACCATAACCTTTTAACAGTTGCTTGCTGAGGAAGATATCCTCCTGTTCTTCTATTTCTCTATTATTGCTTGTTTCTGCCGAGCCTTCTTCCTCTTCATCAATGATCGCATCATCTATCGAACGAATCTTTTTTTTAATACTCTCCTCAATACATTCAATCAGTCTTGATGTACGATCTATTTGGAAAATCCTGCTACTTTTTGCATCGTCATTGTCATATTCCGAATTGTATTTTATTTCGGGCAAAGATAAATCAGATTGCCTTTTATCTTCTGATGAAACTTTAATCTTTGGAGAAACTTTTTCACCAGCATCATTAACTAAGTCCCACATTACATCAGATAGCATATCAGCAACCTCCATACCATCATATCCTTCATTCTCAATACGAGAAATGAATCTATTAAGATTACGACTCATTTTCGACGGATTTGTTGTGGCTAAGAACTCAGTCCAATTGACGAACAGCTTATTAGATATAGATTTCTTGTCTTTATCCACTAAATAACATGTATATTGAGTTTTTGCTAACTTTATATCAGTACTATATCTATTGCCTTTATCATGTTTAAGTTCACTTACAAGAGTCTCAATTCCATTGTCGATAGACAGTAGTACTCCATCAGGAATCTCCTCATTGCTATAGACATTTAATTTACCTGATTCGTAATAAGCGGATAATAGTCTTAATCGTCTTCCAGTTTCAGAAGGAGCTTCATTAGAATGTTTGGATCTATTAGTTGGCACATCTATTCTTTTCTTGGTTTTCAGACCAAGTGTAGATAGAAAATCTTGCTTTGTCGAATGATACAAGACTCCAAACTCTTCATTTATGCCTCTGTGAGTTATTGTTCCAAGTCCGGCTAATGTTGCATTTGCACTGCCAACCATACAATATTCAGCATCATTAGTCTTAAAGTGCAAAACCTTTGCATGCAATTGACGTTCATATGTTTTAAAAGCTATTTTACCCCTTTTTGTTTCGCTGAAATCATAAAAATGAATACTGCTATTTGGAAGCATTCCGCTTGGTGGCAAAGCACAATCTTGGTGAATCAAAACATTCACCGTTGAGTTCGGACAAAGTTGGGATAATGTAATCAATGATTCTCCATATTCATCAAAATATGGACTGAGAAGTGTTATAGTCTGCACCTCATTTAATGGCACTAAATTTGAAATTTGTTGTAAAATCCCAGACTGAGAATCATTATACAGTAAAGCAGCATTTAACCCTTCTTGTACCTTGCACATACTATGAGGCACAATATTGAAAGAGGAATCTAAAAATGTACAATTTTCAGGAATCTCACGAAGAATTCTATTATGATCATAGTCGTTACATTGCTTTGTAAATCGGCAGAGATACTGCCAACATTCTTCAATGAGAGGACGATGCGTCGTATCAGTCTCATCTATCATAAAACCTGTAAATGCCTCATGATTTTTTCCATGTCCTGTAACTGTTAGATTACCAGTACCAAACACAACCAATACAGCGTCATCTCCTACAAAGAAATTAATCTTAGGATGAAAAGCTCCGACAGCACTTATAGATGTAATGGAGTACTCCTTACCAATATGTCTAATATAAATAGGAGATACATATTCCATAGATTTATCCATTTGATTGGTATCGGCAAACACATTTATGCTACATACTTGCTTACGATGAAGCATGTTCAATAATTGATTATCGAAATGTATCAAATCTATGGCATAAGTAGTCAATACAGCTGAATGATATTTGCCATTTTTGCCGCCGCTAGGAATATCCAATAATATTGCATGCTCATTCTTTTCCATAATTCTCAATGAATTGTGATGCTATCTCAGTTAGTGTATTATCTTCATCAAGATAACCCATGTCTTGTAAAAAATTAAATAGAGAATTAATACGCGGCGATGTTTCAACGGGATACCGTTGCTCTACTAGAACAATCCGTCCATCCTCAAGAATAAATTTTCTTAGGTCTGAATTATTCTTTCCCATTTTAGCAATAGCAACCACAGTATGTTCCTGCATTATTTGTACTATCAGAGATTCTATAAAGCTAGATATAGAGAATGACAGGTAACGCTCCATATAAGATCTTAACCCTTCACTGAGTATGCCTCGCTGACGTTTCAAATCATTTTTTTTCTCAAACTCCTCTATTTCTTTTGAGTTATTCTCAAATTCAGTATAAAGTCTCAACAGGAGTCTTATCGCATGTACTGCTGCAGAAATATAATCTTGTTTGCTGACGTAATCCCTTAACTCATCATAGATTATATTTATATTATCACTCACATTTTTCCTCCATTCGTCAAGAGAGTTATAATTCATCTCTTTCTCTATAACCGACAATAAAGATTGTTTAATATCTTGAGAAAGTAGTGCAATTGGAGGATTGTGCAATTCATGAATTTTGTAAAGTATTAAGCAGAAGAACAAGTCAATACAATAATGTAGACCTTCACATAAATAATAGAAATACCACCCAAATGCGGCATGCAAATTACCGTCTTCAGTTATATGCAAAAAACGATTCTTTACAAACTCTTGAATCTCTACGCCTTTTGAAATATCATTTAGGAGCAAAAAGATTGTTTCTCTTCGCAAGGAAGAGTCCTCGTCACTTTTCGTAAGCAAATTATTCAAGAACAGCCATTCCTCAGAGCCTACATTTATGCGATGTATAGCTAAAGATTGTAAGTCTTCTATTGCTTCTTCTTTAAGACTTCCATCCAGAATACATTTAAGAAATAATTTCCGGATGTTTTCATCAATACTATTTCTGACAGCATCAGCTAGCTCTTTTCCTTTGTTACGAAGATAGAATCTGCCTTCTTCAATTTTTACAAGTTCATAATAAATAAGAGAACCAAGATAGTACTGGCCAAAAGCTCCACTTTTGAATGTCCAGTACTTATCTTTAGATTCATAATCAGCACCATCTGCAATATCATAAATACCATCCTCTATTTGCTTATATCTACCTTGTGAAACAAACAAAGCTCCAACCACAGAACCAACATTTTGTTCCTTCATAATTAGTGCCATTGCCAACTCTGCACGACGTATAAAATTATATTGATGCAGAGATGTTTGACCAGCAACTTCAAATTTGTCATATTCACTAAGTAGCCAACAATAAAGGCTGTAATAGCGGATGTGACGGGTTAGATTGGTGAGCCCAGGTAACAATTTGCTATAGGTTGCAATTGAACTGTTCTGGATTCCCAATGGGTCACGTCCACCTTTGAAGCCATCGTTCGATGCCCAAAATACATTTGTGATTTCAGATTGCTTGTATTGTGCCATTGTACAACAGAATGAACAAAATACTAATAGTACATCTCAATATATTGGTATGCACGTTCAAATACATCATTGTCTTTTATCTGATACTTAACCCAAAGGATAGCGCGTAGTTTCTTTTTAATTTCTCTACGGGCTGTAACACTTTGGAATGCATCATTAAATTGACGTACAATGTTAACCACCTCATTATCTATATCATTTACAACTTGCTCAACGATAATTGGGGTTTCTTCAGTCTTAATACTTTGGAAAAGGTCTGTTAAGGCAGCACGAGCTTTTGCTCTTTTATCCTGGGACTCATCCTTTTTCTTTTCTTCTTCAAGCAAGTCTTTTGCTAATGCAAGAAGTTGTTTCAAGAAATCAATACTACTGATTAGATTTTGTTCCATTCGTTCACGTAGTTCATCCAATTTTTCTGCAAATTTCTTGAAGTTAGGATCACCTTTATGCTCGCCCAATCTCAATCGAAGCATTTTCTCTACTTCAACAATCTTCTTCTCACGTGCTTTTTCATCTTCAAGGACTGCATCTATCACATCGGCATCAACTACCAAATCCTCTAGTGGAGTACCAATGTCAATAGTTTCAATGTTGCGATGTATAATCTCAATGGTCTTAGCTCCAAGCAAAGTCCAGATAAGATTACCACCACTTACAGGACGTACACTTTGATACACCTGAGCCAACCAAGTATAATCATTTTGGAATTCGGCCAAACAAGCATCGGGAGAAACTATCTCCCACGCTTTATTGAGGCGGGCAAAGTGGCGTCCAAAGTTTGTCTTCACACCATCATCTTTTAAGCATTGTTGAGCAGCAGTAAGCCCCTCCCATCCACCAATAGTTCTATCTACGCCAGGGAAGAACTCAATACATTGTTGCATGAATGTAGGTATAAGACTTTTGATTTCATCGATATTCTGAACAATGGTCTTAACCGTCTCTTCATCAAAAGCAAGACTCTTAGCAACATCCTCAAATACACCAACAAAATCAACAATCAACCCACATTTCTTATTTTCATTGTAGGTACGATTGGTTCTGCAAATGGCCTGCAACAAAGTATGATTCTTCATTGGTTTGTCCAAATACATACACTGGAGTATAGGTGCGTCAAAGCCAGTTAACAGTTTACTTGTCACGATGACAAATTTCAGCGGAGACAATGGGTCTCTGAACTGGTCAAGCAATTTCTTTTCCTCATCGCGACTACGCTTATACGCCTTATATTCATCTGCTTTATCTCCAGCAGTATGCATTACAATTGTTGTTTGGTCATCTGTGCCAAGAAGAGCATCCAAAGCCTTTTTATACTTGACGCAACATTCTCTATTGTAAACAACAACCTGAGCTTTCATGCCTGTTGGCTTCACATACTCTCTGAAATGAGAGACAATATACTTACAAACGTCATTGATTCTTTTTTCAGCGGTAAAGAATGCATCAACGCTTGTTCTTCTTACCAATTCGTTCTTGTCTTCCTCGCTAATTTGGTCGGTAAGCTCATCAAACTCCTTTTGCAACTTAGCATCGTCCAAATGCATTTCGACTGGAACAGTCTTGAAATTAAGTTCAAGAGTGGCCCCATCTGCTACTGAGTTTTGGAATGTATATTTTGATATGTATCCGTATTTATCCTCCTCGGCTCCAAAACATGCAAATGTATTATGGTCATTACGGTTGATTGGCGTACCTGTTAATCCAAAGAAGAACGCATTTGGCAATGCTGTGCGCATCTTTTTACCCAAATCTCCTTCTTGGGTTCTATGAGCTTCGTCCATCAAGAGGATGATATTGTCACGTTCATCAATTACCTCACCATCATTCAAATCACCGAACTTAAAGATAGTGGTAATCAAAATCTTTCTTTGATGGATCTTTTCCTCCAGTTCTTGTTTGGATGATATGCTATCAATGTTAGGTATTTCTGCACGTGTGAAATCGCCGGTAATTTGGTCTTCCAAATCAATTCTATCGTCCACAATCACAACTGTTGGTGCTTTTAGCACTTCCTGACGACGAAGTTTTTGAGCCGCAAATACCATCAACCACGACTTACCAGAACCCTGGAAATGCCAAATCAAACCTTTACGAGGACCAGAGCCCTTTGTATATGTTGACAAAACACGTTGAACAATAGCTTCGCCACCCAAATATTGTTGGTAACGACATACAATTTTAATTTTCCTACCTCCTGAGGTTCCTGTAAAAACAGAATAGAAGCGATATATATCCAATAGTCTTTCAGGAGTCATCAATGATACATAGTTATGCTCAACATCTTCCAATGTACCATGCTTACGCTCCTCATCAGCAAACCAAGGACCCCATTTGTCAATAGGACATCCGATACCTGCATACTGTAATTCTCTTCCTTCGCTTGCAAAGGTTAGAATATTCGGAACAAACATTTCAGGGATACTCTTCTGGTAATGCATAATATCAGTAGCACCATCAGCCCATGTTACAGACGCCTTAACAGGAGTCTTTGCTTCACCGATAACCATAGGTATACCATTGATAACATATACAAGGTCTAAACGCTTGCCTCCCTCCTTACTCTTTCTCGGATACTCCCACTGATTAGTCACTATGCAACGATTCTTATATTCATCATCCTTGCCTGCAAAGAAACGAATGTTGATATTATCGCCATTGTCCCCAAATGGGTATGAGTTCTCTTCAAACAGCAACTTGCGGAACTTATCATTGGCTGTAATTAGTTCATCAGAAGCTCCTCCACTTGTAATACAAGCTCGAAGTTTATATATAACCTGTTCTGCTTGTTCAGCAGTAATAGGATTCAATGCCAACAATGCCTCCATGAGCCATTCTACAACAAGAACTTCATCAGGAAGTCTCGGAACAAACTGCGGTTCCACATATATCCAACCGCATTGTCCTGCCGCATTAATGAGCATTTGCTCAACCGTATTTTCTTCGTTAAAGTATGCCATATGTTATTATATTTTTGTTTCTAATTGTAATATTCTGATTTATCGGCTTGTTCTGCAATTTCTACAAATTTGCGCTGAAGGCAAATTGGAGGAAGTGGTATAGAACAATTTCTAGCATCTCCCTGCGGTATAAATGGCTGTGCTCCACCTCTCCTTGGCCAAAAATCCTTTTCCCTTGTTGCAAAATAAAGGAAACGATTATCTAGATCATCAAAAGTTGACCAAAAGCGAATCGTATTTTTTATACATGACCACTTACCACTTGCAAACCATGTTTTTCCGCAATCGGCACCTATAGCAGATAGGACAATTCCTTCGCAATCATAATCATAATGATCAAGCTTTCCATCAGGTCCGCTAGCACTATATGCAAGATAACCCTCTGTTACATAACTATTCTTAGTAGTATTTGTGTCTCCCCAAGTGAGGTCAGTATAGTCCCCAAGTTTAATCAGAGGATATTCATCACCTTCAAACATCTCGAAAAATTGCGATTTGCAACCAACAAATTCTGATTTATCGGCTTGTTCTGCAATTGTAACAAACGCTTTCTGATCCTCATCTGATGCATTTGGAATGCCGATTTCCAAATATTTACTCATGTTGAGATTCTGAATTCCTGTCGTCTTGCTTCCCATGCTTCTGATTGCAGTTCTATTTGTCTGATAGAAGTAGTATAATGCATAGAATGCAAACCTTGGATCAACGTCTTTGAATCTCAAAACCTGCGTGAAGTTATTGCACAAAAACAAGTTATCTTCTTCAAATAGCACAACTCTACCCACCGGATTATCAGCAGTTCCACCTGATCTTTCAAGTATGGTATCGTACTTTTTAATTTGCTTTCTAACTACCTTCCTATCTTCAATGCTGCGGGTAACAACATCTGCAAGATTCAGCTTTCCTGAGTTTGTGAAGTTTGTAGTACGTATAACCTTTACTCCATTACCATCCTTATCTTCAGTACCCCATTCACCAGGAAAAGAATCATCAATACCCGTTGGTTGAATTAAAATAAAGCATCTTTAACAAGACCAATTTTACGATGGTTACAGAAGTTGATGTATTGCAGCACGGTCATAGCAGCGATTTCACCATTTCTTGGGTGGCAGTGAGAAGTTTCTTATATGACTCCTTTAGTCTGTATGCAGCCCACAATTTATCTGCTAAGATACGCTGCTCTTCGATGGGGGGAAGATCGAATTCGTAGTCTTTCAGATGTTCCCACTTTACTCTAGGAGATAGACCTCCAGCTGAGCGAGAAACGGCATAATCGAAAAACTTATCATTCTGAATAATGAACGGAAGCAACAAAGGGTCTACCTTACCAGGTATAGCCTCTATCACAGTAATATCCCCAGAACAAATACCATCAAAATCAGCAATAGCGGCCTTTTTTAGATATGCTCTTCTTCGGCCAAACAAGATTTGTCCCTTCTTGAAAGTCTTCGTAAATGTATTCTCGGTGTCTACATCATATCCAGAGAACTTGATTTCTTGAGGAATAAGATGCTCTAATCCTACAATGGGGACACCCGATTTATCACCTTTATGAGTTGCCCTACTTTCTCTTGCAAATTCTTCTAATTTCATACTCATTTGCCGATTAATGTAAACATTTCAGTTATTGAAGAAGTCATCTCTGCATGAACACTCTTCCAATTGCTCAATGTTTCTGAAACTGATAAAACATTAAAGTTATTTTCATTATTCAAAGCATTGGCATATAAAGAGATATTGAGATTGTAGTTGTAATTTGCAATCTGTTCAAGAGATGCCACGGTGCTGAAATTCTGAATTTCAGAAGCATTAAAATATGCAGATACAATCTTTTCAATATGTACCTTTTCCAGATAGCTCTCTGCGTTTTTTCGTGTAACTTCCTTAAGAGCGTTGATAAAAATGATTTTGTTCTTCAAGGTGCTACGTTTCTGATTATTACATATCAGAATGCAAGCTTCCATGGGTGAATTGTAAAAAAGGTTTGCACCAAGGCCAATAACACATTCTACAACATCACTCTTTATCAGTTTTTCTCTTAAACTTTGTTCTTCATCTCTAAACAGAACACCATGAGGGAAAAGTATTGCACATCTACCTGTCTTATCATCCATAGATGCAAGGATATGCTGGAAGAAAGCGTAGTCTGCACGCCCTTGAGGTGGAGTTCCCAAGAAATTACGTCCCCACTTATCGTTCATAAAAGCTTCACGATTCCAAGTCTTAATAGAATATGGTGGATTAGCCAACACAATATCAAACTTACGCAACCTACTTCCGTCTACAAATGCAGGGTGTGCTAAGGTATCTTCACGAACAATAGAAAAGTCTTCTACACCATTCAGGTAAAGATTCATTCGGGCAATGGCGCTGGTGAGTGCATTAATCTCTTGGCCAAATACCTTTACACCTTGCCATGGTTCACCCTTTTTACGAAGAAAGTCCAAACACTTCACAAGCATACCACCCGAACCACATGTAGGGTCATAGATACTTTCACCTGGACGTGGCTGAAGAATCTCTGCCATCAAATCTACTACAGTACGATTGGTGTAAAACTCCTGTGCTGTATTGCCAGCATCGTCGGCAAACTTACCAACCAGATATTCGTAAGCCTGTCCCATTTCGTCTGCAGGGCATGCTTTAAGCGACAAATTGTATCGTGAAAAATCTTCAATCAGAGACGTTATGATATGGTCGGGCATCTTCGCCTTGTTGGTCCAGCCGTCTTTAGGGCCAAAGATTCCTTCCAAACCTCCAATCACACGACCATCTGCATGCTCGCCTGGATTGGCCTGTTCAATAGCAATAAAGGCTTCCACCAAGCGTTGGCCTACATTTTCTGTACACTCGCGTACATCACGCCAATGGGCACCATCAGGAATACGAATTACCAATTCTTGAGCTTGGGCATTGGCATACTCTATACCACCTTCGCAAACATAACCTTCAAACTGCTCATCGTACACATCAGAAATTCGTTTGAAGAATAGCAAAGGGAAAATATATTCTTTGTAACCAGCAGCATCAATCTGACCACGAAGGCGAGTGGCTGCTCCCCAAAGGAACGATTTCAAGTCTTCCAATGAAATAGGTTCATCGGGATTTCTATAATATTTTACAAGTTGTTCCATAGGGTTATAAGTTTATCAGTTTTCTAAATTCTTCTTCACATCTCTTTACCTCCTCGTATGCTGCCTTGAACTCAGCAAGCACTTCGGCATATGGACGGATTTCCTCTTTGTGATATTCCACGTATTTATTAGGAGAAAGGTCATAATCCTTGGCGGCAATAGCATCTAGAGTGACCACTTTAGCAAAGTCTTCTACATCTTCGTAGTTGATGTAAAGTTCGTAAAGGCGGTCTACATTTTCAGGAGAAAGTATATTCTGTGCACGCTTTACGGTGAGAATCTTTGTTCCATCAATCATCAGTACTCGCGCACTATGTGCAGCTGGTTTCAAGCGTCTTAATATCAAGAAACAGGGAGAAAGACCTGTGCCATAGAATAGTTTATCGCCTAATGTCACAACAGCTTCAATCAAATCGCTCTTTACCAGTTTCTCACGAATGCGGCCTTCTTCATTACCACGGAACAATACGCCTTGAGGCATAACAACCGCCATACGGCCATTGCCGGATGCCATACTTTTCACCATGTGTTGAATCCAGGCATAGTCTCCGCAAGAATCGCTGGGTGTTCCCCAAACATTACGACCATATTTATCGGATGACCATTCTACTGAACCCCATTTCTCAAGAGAGAAGGGCGGGTTAGCTATAACACAATCGAATTTAGCAATCTCTCCATTCTGCAAAATCTTAGGTGAACGAAGTGTGTCACCTTGCATGATATTAAAGTCACTGGCACCATGCAGGAACAAGTTCATCTTTGCAATGGCAGAGTTGACAACGTTCTTCTCCTGGCCGAATATACTTCCACAACAAAGACTTGAATGATTCATGTGCTGTACCGCCTCAATCAGCATACCGCCACTACCACATGCCGGGTCATAGACAGTTTCACCTGGTTTCGGATCGAGAATGCGTACAAGCAAGCTTACGACCGAACGAGGCGTATAGAATTCTCCAGCTTGAGCCTTACTGTCATCTGCAAATTTCTTTAGCAATATCTCATATGCATCACCCATTAAATCAGCCGGGTAATCATTGTTGCCCAATCGGCGGGTAGACAGATGTTCTATCAAATCACGAATCTTGCCATCAGAAAGGTTTTTCTTATCTGTCCATTTCTGTGCGCTGAACATCGACAATACACCATATAATGTATCCGGATTGGCCAACTCTATACCTCGCATTGCTCCAACAATTGCAGCACCAAGATTCTCAGAGCGTTCGCGAATATCACTCCAATGGCAACCATCTGGAATTACAAAACGATGTTGTTCAGGCAAGGATGCATACTCCTCATCGCCACCACTTTCTTCAAGCGCAGTTTGAGTTTCCTCGTCATATACATCAGATATACGCTTAAAATAGAGGATAGGTGTTATATAATCTTTGAAGTTATCTTGACTCACAGGACCACGCAATATGTTGCATGCCTCAAACAGGAAGTTGTACAGATTCTGCACGCCTTCCATTTTAAGGGTTTTCTCGTCTTTGGGAACCAGAGATTCTTCTTTATTTTTCTTTTTTACCATAATATATTGCTATCATATGAAGATAGAGAACTATTTTGTAGAGTTAAGAAGCTCTTTTACATCTATATCGAGTACTCGAGCTATTTCTCGGAGTGTTGCCACATCGGGCTGGGAAGTATTAGTACACCATTTAGAAATGGTTGCAGGGTTTTTGCCTAAAACTTCCGCAAGCCATTTACTAGTTTTCTTCTTTTCTACAAGAACTACTTTTATTCTATTCATGTCGTTCATGACGTAATTTTTATTGCTTTGAACGCAAAGATAATTAAAAGTCTATTAAAAATCAGCAATTCCTATGATAAATCTTTCTTAAAAATGGATTTAACCCTTATTTGTATAAAATCAACTCACCGCTACCACCATATTTCTTGGTGATAGCGGTCTTTGAAAAGCTATCGGGAGCGCCCCTTATTCTGCTTCACACTGTATTTGGCCATAATGTATTTGACGGCATGTGAAAAGCATCTTCTTTGGAATGCAAAATCAGGTTCATCAGGTCTGCGACCATCCCAACGTAGGTCTGATTCATTTCCTCCGCCTCCACCCCCAGTTGGAACTACGTAATCTCCACCTATAAGAGCTGTTGCTACTGCACATAACTCATCACGTAAAGATGGTATCGAGAGGTAGTCAAAAGTCTTCAATGCCAAATTAGACCAGTAATTCATGCATTCCGTCAGCGTCTTGTTTTCTGCTTTTAACGTATGAACTTCTTTCATATCCACCAAAATATTCTGGCGAACAGCTTCAACTTGATTAGCGGCTTCATTTCTATAAAGTTCCTCCAATTTACGCCCCATAGCGGTAAATTGCTTCTCGATAATCGTATTTTGACGCTCCAACCACTTATCGGTTCCAAACATTGGCGGTTTCTCTGTAATCTGTGGAGCATTAAACTCAATCTTGTAATTCTTGAAAGGTCTATTCACAGAATGAATGTTTTGGATATCTTTCAGCAACGAGTCCAACTCCTGCTGCTTTATCATCAACTTGGTTTCCTTATCATCGAGTCTTTCTTGGCAATCATGTATCAAATCTTCAATGCACGCTTTCTTGTTTTGATATTCTGCCAATACAACACGTCCTGCAGCCAAATCTTTCTCCAAGATTTTTAATTCATCGGAAAACATTTGCATTTCAGCCTCGATATTATCCTTCATGGTTTGCAATCCTCTGATGGCTTTTTCCATCTTCTTCTGCTCCTTTGCGAGTTTACGGATATAATCTCGCTTATTCAGGTGCTGGATATTTCGACCTTCTACGCTGTCACCCCTCTCCAAACCGTATTTACTACCAACTTCTTCATAGAGTGAGGTATGCATTTCCTTGAGTATTGAACCATACTCATATTTATTCTTTCCGAATTTTGCAGACCACATCACACATTCACGACCACTTTTAGGACGTACCCCAACAGGAACAATAAGTGCATGAATATGTGGTGACGTTTCATCAAGATGAACCTGAAAGCCGATGATATTTTCTTTCCCATACCTACGACAACACCAATTATATACATCCAAAGCCCATTGCTCCACCTCTTTGCATCTATGTATATGGCTATTATCAGAATCTTTATCAAGTTTTAGGTCCTGAGTGCCAAATGCCATTTCCAATGTACGCTCTCGATTGCCACCAAAGATGAGACGAGCACAACAATTGGGTTGAATCTTACTATCCGCTTTGAATGGACGCCAACCAAGTTCATTTAGCCGTTCTTGCAAACGAACATCAAGTCTTTTATCCTGATAGCCCAAAGAGTGAATCTTACCATCGGGGCCAATCTCAAAATTAAGCCTCATTCTGGTTTTGTCGTAGTTATTAATAGAATCGTTGTTCTTAGAATCAATCATCTTATCGTCCCATCTTCTTTCGTTTTCATTGGCTTCTGCTGCGCCAAAAGATTTGCATGCATCTAAATGCATGGCTTGTTTAATACTTTCATTCATAGATCTAATGTTTTAAAAGTTACACATTTGAGCTTGCTCATTTAGAGTTGTGTTTGCCAACCACAAATGGGAGTTTCTTGCTGCAAGGCAAAAAGTCCTTATTGTGTTATGGATTTTATTTTAACTCCTGGACCAAGCTCCTTTGTTATTTAAGTTTTGTACAATCTAAGTGGACTCTGTCATCTGCTGAGCATCTATCAACTCCAAGCCTAAAGCATCAATGAGATTTTGTAAAAGAGGGTTCTTCTCAATCATCATTTGTAGAATCTGGTGTTTGGATGGAGAGAATAGATAGTAGTCAGAAATATCAAGTCCTTTGGATTGTTCTTCTTCAGTTGCTATCTGTTCAAGCATATCCGAGACTACAACTCTGCTGCAGATTCTTGTCAGAATTATCGATTTCTCTTTCCACAATTGCGTAGCTCCCAAATCAGGGATTAGAGTTACATCCCTACCTTTAAGACTGTGAACAAATTCTTCTTTGAAGCATCCATTAATGCCGCCAGTTGCCACCCAAACATAGTTCGGAATGAAGTGACTCATGACAATAGCCGTCTTTTCGCTTTCCACCAATATGACCGGTGCATCCGGATATCTTATCAATAGATGTTCGCCAAATAGACATTGCTTCAGATTGAAATCTTTAAGTTGTAGTTCACGATGCGCCCAGCTTACATAGCTGTGGGGTTCTTTAACCCTATGCCCTGTCTCAGAATTATAAAGTATAATCTTGCCAGAACGTACCTGCTCATTAGCATCAATTTGCCAAAAAACTGTTGCACCTCCCCATTTAGCCGATGTACCAACATGATATAAATGGAATACCCTTTGGGCTTCAGCTTCACCAAACACCCTACATAAGTATTTGTATAAGGGATTCTTCTCAAAATGAGCAAGACTCGCATTAAAATACTCTAAGGGAATAAAAGAGGGTGGCACAATAATTTCTTTTTCATGAGTACTTTTCACAGGCTGTACATAATCACTAGACCGTTCTTCCTTGATGTTTGCATTGGGATTATCACGAAAGAAATCACGTGGAGTGTAATGATAACCACAACTGATTTCATGGTCACATTTCCCAACCTCATTGGAAAAACTTACAACTCCCTCTTCATCAACATATTTCACAAAACATCGAGGTCTCTCACAACTAGGGCAAGCAATCTTGCTTCCCAAACTATACTTTTGCAAATGAAATCTATACTTGCTCATGGATAGATAAGTTTATTCGTTTGCACTATGCACTTTTGCACTATGCTTTGTCTGTAATTCCTCAACTTGGGTTGAAAGTGCAATAGTGCAAGATGCATTTGATGTTTGGTGTTGAATTTTTCGATATTCGCCATGCTTGGTTTTTTCCAGAATTGGCTGCTTTGTCTGACAGAGTTTCTTTAATGCATAGAATACGGTTCTTCTGGGTATTTCATATATTTTCGCAGCAGCGATAGCATCGCTTGCTGTGAATGTATTACCCAACTGAGATAACCAGTCTTCTTTTACATCACCGATAGTATTAGACAAAAGTATCTCTTGTATCCTATGGTAAGTATCTTCATAGTAATCAACCATACGAATAGCGGATTTCACAGAAGACAGGCTTACTGGCTGCATATCTTCTTCGCCTACAGCCCATTTCATTATCTGAAATATCAAGGATAAACGTCCTGCATGGCCATTAAGTTTCATACTGCGACTCTCCACATCTGCATCATCGTCGATGCTATTAACATTATCAATGATATTGTTATACCAATCATAAAAATACACCTCTGCCTCCTCTGTCATTTCCAAAACTTTTGGTTCTGCAACATTCCTTATTTCATTAATCGTGCAGGGAATTTCAAGTACTTTGTTGAGAATAGTCGCCCATTGCCCTGCTATATCAGGTTTTGGGATACTATTATCATTTTGTCCCGTCCTGAAAAAGGTTTACAGAAAAGAGTAAATCTTATGCAGCAAAAAACGAATTCAGACTTATCGCGTCATTATTTACCGCGTCAGTTGCGTCATCTGATTTTACAGGAGTATTTGAGCGGAGTCAAGACGGCTCGCCAACTCTCCGAAGAACATGGTATTCCCATGTCTACGATTCATAAGCTGGGTCAGCGCTGGAAAGCGAAAAATAGTTGTAGCTTTGTGAGTACCCCTAATCCTTATCCGATCATGTCCCGCGTTACGAGTGAAGAAGCCAGTGAATTATTATCCGAGAACAAAGCCCTTCGGCGGCGCTTGGAAGAGGCTTTATTACGTCTGGAAGGCTATGAGATCATGGG
>CDZQ01051233.1_pt1 | contig 25015 bp, 25 predicted proteins | sample 554831 | NCBI WGS metagenome assembly CDZQ01 (sample SAMEA3182112, study PRJEB8094) | gut metagenome | biome: human; feature: gut; material: Stool; isolation source: human stools | place: Canada | collected 2013-05-06 | reverse complement strand
GGGTTTTTTCAAGCTGCTTATAATATCGGTCTACTACGATGGAAGTCACGGACTGCATCTGCAGGTCGCCAATAAAAGGATTTACATAGTTCTCTATCAAGCCTGTATTGACCGAGTAAGAAGATACGCCCCACTTGCGCTCTCCATACAAAGAAACAAAATCCACCAGGAACTCACGGACCGTGACCTTTTTCGGTATAATGAACGTGCCCTTTCTCTGCGTAAATTCCACTTCCGTTTTTCGAGCTGAAGCGGCTGTACGCTTTGCGCTTTTCGTCCTTTCCTTTTTTCTCTTCTCCGTTAGTGCTGCCACTGAAGCTGCATCGATCTGGTCTTTTTTGACGGTTTCCCACTTTTGCTTCTTCGTCCCGTCCTCGTCCTCATAGTAGTAAACAACCGATACGGAGTTGTTCCGTTCAACAATCGATGCCATACAATTTTTCATCCTTTCTCAAAATCGTTAGTTGGTTTCCCTATCTAACCACTCGTCGAAGGACTGCTTTGACACGCGTATGGATGAACCAATGCGGACTGTACGGAAATGGCCTTCCTTGATAAGCCGATATGCAGTGGCATTGCTAACGCCGAGAATATCGGCAATCTCGCTCACTCGATATGTTCTCTTGGCCGGCACATCTCCTTTTCTTGCGTGATCGGAAATGCTACCCATATATCCTCCCTTCCGTGCATCTTCGATACCCCCTGTGGCACCTCGAAGTCATTATACAATGCAGGGGTATCGGCTACAACAAACATGCGTAGAAATAATAAAAGCCCGGCGCTCCGTTGCGGGCGGATTCACAGCGCTGCCCTCTTGGCAGGCTCCTGCCATTCCTATGTCAGGCCGTCCCATCTGCATGGCTGGACGGGTTTACGTTGCCCTCCCTACACGTCTTGGCGCAACGGGTTGCACCCGTCATTTCGCATGTTCTGCCGCTCGGTATAGGGAGACGACGCCGGGGTATGGTATACGGTTTTCAAAGTACGAAAGCATCGCATCTTAACGATGGCAGCTTGGATTGGATGTCCCTCTCACCTATTAGCAGGTTTTGCGGCCAGATTTTAACCTCCTTTCGTGCATTTACATAAAAAAGGCCGTCCGCAGGCTCTCCATGCAGGAAAGCGCGGACGGCTCGGGTTTTTACAGAAATTCGTCCAGATTGTCAAGCATCATGCTGACCGCTGCATCAACGGTTTGCTGAGGGACAGCGGGAGGGCGCTGTGGCTGAACATCGGGCGGGTGGACTTGTCCCACGGTGGAGACATATTGCTGGATCATGCTCCGAACCATTTTCTCCAGTTCGTCGCGTCGAAACAGCTCGCGGCGGATATGGATCTGCACAGCCTCACCAGCTTCCAGCTTAGGGTGCCGCTCCAGATATTCGCAGACTGCCTTTACGATGAAATCGCTCTTCTTGTTTTTTAATTGCTCCAGCGTTTCACCGGCCCGGATATACGCCGGGGAGTTTGCCCGAAACTGAAGGGAGAATCGGTAGCCGTCCGGCGTTTTCATATTGCGCTGCCCGCCCTTCGGGCCAGCTTCTCCAGCTGCGCCTGCCCGAGCAGCTCATGCGCAGCAGGATCGATCCTCCGCCCACAAATATTGCAGGGTTTGTCCGCAGATCCACTTGAAGCTCCCGGAGCTTGTTGAGCATATCGGCAGCATACTTTTCCACCTCCCCGCGGATGGCCTTCTGTATCTCGCCGTCCAGAACGGTATTTTGCCCCGCAAGGATCTCGCAGATATGTTCATCATCAATGGAAATATCATAGAGCGAATTTACCTTGCCGGCGATATGGTTGGTCATGGTGATGACCCCCATGTTCAGACTGCGGCAGAACTCCATATCCGGCTTGCCCTTGCGAAGCAGCAATACATCGCTGGTATAACCGCCAATATCGATCACAAAGGTGCGGGAGATGGATGTCATTTCCTGCGCCCGATGCACAACCGCGCCAAACGCCTGAGGGTAGACGAATACATGGTCGAGCATGAGGCTAAAGGGTTTGTCATTGTAGATGAAGCGTACAGGCTCCTGCCGCCGGAAATACTGTGCGAAGCTTTCCTTGAGCGTGCCGTAATGCTCGGGAGGCAGTCCGACTGCCAGGTCGATGTCCAAGGTGGATGCAACTTCTCTGCGTGCCTCCAATTCTTTTGCGATTGCAAAGAGCGTCAGCAGATAGAAGCGGTCATCCCTGGTTTTATCCCGCATGACGGGCAGCCGCTTGCCTACAAGGGTCCAATATCGCCCCTGGTACGCAATGACGTCCGAGGCCATGGGCGGTTTGGTTGGGAACTCCTCCAGGCCAGACACGAAGCAGGTATTTTTGGTTTTGATCTGTGCGTTGCCATGGTCGACTCCAATAATCACTTCATTTTCCTCCTCTCCCGAATGCATTGGGAAATTTCTGTAGATGCTGTGACAAAGCCCCCGGCTTTGACGGCTTCATGGTCTTATGGTATTACACCGATGGAAATACGCTTTTACAACGGTTTCGCGCATTGTCCCATAGAAAACGTGAAGAGAGCGCTGCATCATGCGGCGCTCCCGTGATCAGATGGTTTTTTTGTTCATCCGCGCCCAAACGTAATCGTCGAGCCCTTTGAATCGAGTATCCCACAGATATGTGCCGAACTGGAATCCCATCTCTTGCAGCATAGCCGCCAGCTTCCGAAAGTCCTTTTGTACATGGCAGTTGGTCATCATATCCATGTCAAAGGCAGTCATGACCTTCCGTACGCCTTGCTCTTGCATGACCGTAAGCGTCTGCTGCAAATGCGTGAGCGAACCTACGCCGGACACTGCAACAAGCGTCATGCCCGTGAGATAATGCACGATATCGGCCTTGAGGGGGCCTTCGATCAGCAGTATGGTATCTTGGGCGTCACCAGCGACGTGGGCCCATGCCTCCGCTTTGCAGCCATCCGACATTTCCGCAGTGGACAGCCACCGGAATTTCCGGCGGGCCACGTTATCAAGGCGGACTTTTATTCCCTGGATGCGGCCAAAATAGTCTCGCACCGGCAGTAAGATACCCCGTCTGGTTCCACAATAGGTCCATATGCCCTCTTTGCGGTAAAAGCCCGGCACGCCGGCTAGATAGTGTCCCTCTAAAAGCAGCTGCTTCGCTATCGCTTCATACCCGCCGGCAGGCGTTGTACGATAAAGGTTTTGCTGTATCACCTCGTCGTTCAGCCCGCGTTCCATTAGGTTGGCCCGATGATCCGATGCCAAAGACAGCCTGTTTAGGAAGGCGCGATAGGTCGCGTCCCGCTCCTCGATACCGGTCAATGGATATTCGTTTACGGCCGCCTGCTGTTTCTTGCGCGCTCGCTCCATTTTCACCGTTTGCGAGTCGAGCTGGAGCTTTTCCAGGATCGCTCTATATGCCTTGGATCGATCCATCTTGGCGTAGAACCCGTAAAGATCCAGCATCCCTCCCGAGAATCCGCATTTCGGACAGCAGAAAGCATTCTTGACCAGGTTGATGTTCAAATGCTTTTTGTTGTGGGTATCGCAGCAGGGGCAGTTGATGTTGTAGGAAGCACGGCCAGAGGGTGGGTATGGCAAATTCAGAAGGGCAATGACATCCAGCATGGAGAACGGCAGTTCGCCATCCATTCCTACCCCTCCCGGCCAGCTCATGCGTTTTTCAGCGCATGTTCGCAGATCAGCCTTGCAGCTGCCGGGATCTCCGGATGCTCGTTATTCTGGTACTTGGTCGCCATCCATTTTAGAAAGTTTGGGTCCAGCATGACCAGCTCGCCCAATGTGCGCCCATCGTATTTTTTAAGCGGGCACATGGTTTGTTTTGCCGCCTCAAGGGGATCGACGGGGGGTGGCGGCGCCGGTGTTTGGCTCTCAAGGCTGGTATCTGCGGGTTTTGGCTGTGCTATGCCGTTGCCTAAGCCGGTCAAAGGAAGCCCATTCGCCACCGGCAACGCCGGTTCCCCGGCCACCTTGAACTGCAGGCCGAATCCGGCATGTCTTAATGCGATGCCGATCGCCGCCGTTTGTGCCCACTCCCGTGGAGAGACGTTGGGGGCCTTCTCCGAATAGCTCCTCGCTGCCGAAGCTTCCGCTAAAAAGCATTCATCCGGATCGGTATAGTGCTTATAGATCCGTGCGTGGGCTACGATGCTATCTTTGTTCGCCCCCAGTTCGGCGTGGACTGCGATACGCCCCTCCGGGTATTTGAGCCGGAACCACGCTTCTTGCACGGCGACTGGGATGCCGGCAATGGGTTTCCCATCCAGCCCTTCATATTCTTCAACAAACGCCGAAGGGTCAAACCCATCGACAGCGTTAATTTTAGAAATTACATCGAGCATTGCTTCGCGGTTCGGGGTGTTGGTTTCCATATTTTTACTCCTTATCTTCGTTGATGGCCAGCATGGTCTCACGGTAAGCGACCCATGCGGGCAATATGGTATGGATGACCTTCGTAATGCCGGTTCTGTATTGTTCCTCGCTTTCAGGCATGTAAGCTGAAAAGCGCTTGCGGTAATCCTTTACGATGGATATAAGGGCTTGCCTTGCGGTATCGCGGGCCTGCTGCGTTTCCAGGTCCCGGGAAGGCTGATAGCGCCGCTCCATGAGCAGGTGGCTCACCAGCGCGTCAACGGCTGCGTAATGGGAGGAAAGCACAGGCAGCCTTGTGCTGATTGGCGCGGCATTCACCAGATTGCAAAAGCATTCCAGTACCTGAATCCTATACATGAGCTCCATATAGGCAAAATATTCCTTCGCATCCGCAGGTTTATCAGCTGCTGCGGGCGAAGCAAGCGCCTTTTGCCGTTCGCGGTATTGATCGAGTAATGTCTGCATGGATTTACCCCCCTTATACGCCGGCGGCTTTTGCTTCGTTTATGCGTTCTGCGAGCATGGTACCGCGTTTCTCTGCGTCGGCCCGCCCGATGGCAATGACCAGTGCTTTGCGTTCGCCCACGATGATGACATGGCGTTTCGCCCTGGTAATTGCCGTGTACAGAAGCGGCCGGCGCAGCATGATATAGTGGGCGGTTTGCAGGCTCAGTATCACGGTGTCGTATTCCGAGCCCTGGGATTTATGCACCGTAGTTGCGTAGGCCAAGTCCAAGGCATCCAACTCGTTTTGCGCATACTCCATGGTCCGTCCGTCGCCAAAGTCCACATACAGCCTGCTTTCCTCCTGGGTTCGGCAGATGCCAGTCACGATGCCCATATCGCCGTTGCTGATGTTTGCCATGTTCTGCGTCTGCATGACCTTATCGCCTTGCCGAAAAACGCGTTTCCCATAAGCAAGCTCCGGTTTCTCCGGGGCCGGTGGATTCAGCTTATCCCGCAGCCTTGCGTTGAGCGCGTTCACCCCCGTGGCGGTTTTGGCGCGGTAAGGCGAGAGCAGGATCACATTGTCCATGCCTAGTTCCTGGACCTGCTGCAGGTAGAGCGTCTCCAGAATATCCGCCGAATGTTCAAAATCGCCGGATTCGATCAACGTAAAGTCAAGCCCGTATTCCAGCGCCAGGGTGCCATGGCGAATGAGGGCGGCATTAACCGCAATGCGGCTACCTGTGGATTGGCGGTAGACCTTATCGAGCTTCACGGCGGGCACTGCTCCGGACGCAAGCAACTCATACAATACGCTGCCCGGTCCTACGGAAGGGAGCTGATCGGCGTCGCCCACCAGTATGAGCTGGCAGCGGGAGGGTAGCGCGTTCAGAAGATGCTTCGCCAAATGGATGTCCAGCATGGATACCTCGTCAGCGATCACCAGATCCGCATCCAAAATGGCTGGGTCTCCATACTCGCCGTCTGTATCCGCGAACAGGCCCAACGCCTTATGGATTGTGGAGGCAGGATGTCCTGTGGCCTGTTCCATACGCCGGGCGGCACGTCCTGTTGGCGCGCAGCAGACGATAGAGCCGGTAAGATTGGCTTTCTTATAGAGCTCCAGAATGAACCGTTGAATCATGGTCTTACCGGTGCCAGGCCCCCCTGTAATGATGCTGATGGGAGAATGCAAACAGGTTTTCACAGCCATCCTCTGCTCAGGAGCAAGGGTTACGCCCAGCAGACGCTCCATGCGGACAATCTCAGCATCCAGGTCGGTTCGAAGGTGGATGCTGCCCTGGCGGATGCGTTCCCCTACGCGCATGGCGACCTGCTCTTCCGCCTTGGCGGTCGCGTAACGATAGACTTGGTCTTGGTATACGGCGATCTCTTTGCGATTGAGGAGCTCTTGGCAGCGAAGCCTAACCAACTGTTCCTTGACCTTGGGCGTTTCAAGCAACTCCATGCATTTCTTCACTAGCATAGCCTTTGGAATGCAGAGATTGCCTGCGTTTTTGAAAAGATTTCCACCCGTTTCCGCTTCCTTGAGCACACGGAGCAACGCCGCGTCTATGCGTTCTTCCCCGCATGGATCAAACCCCACGCTTTTCGCGATCACATCGGCGGTTTTGAATCCGATCCCCCGCACCTCACAGAGCCGGTATGGATGCTGACGGATGATGTCAGCCGCTTCCCGACCATAGATTTTGAAGAACTGGACGGCGCGCTTAGGCGCAATCCCGAAGGGGGACAACAATGTGATGATGTCCCGCGCGCCCCGCATTTCCATGTAGGACTCCGAGATGCGCTCCAGCTTCTTGGGACTGATGCCTCGCACTTCCAGCAGCCGATGGGGTTCCCGGTCCAGGATATCCAGCGCTTCATCGCCGAAATGGGCATAAATGCACTGGGCTGTCTTTTCCCCGATGCCTTTGATATAGCCGGAGCTGAGATAGGCGATAATACCCGCCTCTGTCGGCTGTATCACCTCCGCAAACTGCGTTACGGCATATTGGTCGCCGTGCTTACCGCGCTCCCAATGCCCCTGTATATCATAGCGGATGCCCTTTTCGGTGGGCAGAAAGTATCCAACTGCCTTGATCTGCCGCAATGCCTGGCCGGATCTGTCCAATATTTTCTCGTGGGGCGTGTATACTGCCACCATGAACCCTGTCGGGTTGGGATCTGAAAGGGATTGCGGGTAAATGACCCGCTCATAGCTGCACAGCATAGGGCCCTCCTCAAGCTAAAATTTCTTCTGCGGTCAGCGAGAGATAGCAGGGTTCATTGTGAAGCTTGACCTGCGCTTTGTCGCCCCCATAGCGGGTAACGAGCTTGCGGACCTTGAGATAGAGCTCCGCATCATACACGATGATGGGGATGCTCAGCTCCACTGCACGGGCGATCTCGCCTTTCATGCCAGTGGAAAGCAGCTTCCCACAGACGAATACCATGTCGCTCTGTTCCAACAGCTCCAACCCGAAGCGCAGCGCAAGCGCGCGCTCAGCCGGCAGCTTGTCGCTGAGCAGAATTGGCAAATAAGCATGGGGTGCGCGAGCGATCACCTCCATATTCTCGAAGGCATACCACATATAGAATCTGGCGGCCTGGACGTTGCGCTGCACGCCCTTTGCCGTACCGGCAGTACAGGGGGAGCAGATATACACCCGTCCATAGCCGGACGTTGCCTGGCTGATGTACAGATATTGCGTCTCCAGTTGGTCCTTCCACTTGGTGATGATGCGGCTGATGGCTTCGTTGTCCATTTGTTTTTCCATAGTCGTGCCCATAAATTGCCTCCTTCTTCGATTTCAAACGAACGTATGTTGGTGGGGATTTCTTCTCGTTTACCCCAGTTGCATCTATAAAAGGAGAAAGCATACGCCCTCTCCTGGCATTTGTGCCGTCACTTTGTAACAGCCGTGATCTTGATGCGGCGCTGCGATGGCGGGTTAAGCACTTCCTCGTAGATGACCGGATACTGCTTTTTGAGCTTCTCGCCGTTTACACGCCTTTGCTTCGATGCGGTATAGTCGATCTGGAACCGCTCCAGAGGCGTTTCCAGTATGCCGTGTTCATGCTCTCGCATGGTATCCGCGATTTGCACCGATAATGCCATAACCTCCTTTTCATTTTGTCTGATCTGACGATCCAAGTCTCTGTTCATTTGCTGCAAGGCTGCGATGCGTCGTATCGCGCGCTCATGCTTCCTGCCAAACTCGATGGTGGGCGTAGCAAGCGTTCCTGCGGCGTAGATCCTTGCAAGGGACTTCATCGCAAGCGCAGGAGCCACATCCGCCATGGAAGGCGGTTGGTTATCGTGTATGCTCTGGATGAACGCCGCGATGGTTTCAAAGATCATCTCCTCGATGGCGAAATCCCGATAGATGCGGCGAATGGGGAAATCTTTCTCGCCGTTGCCCCACATGCAAGCGATGTCCCAAAAAGGCAGGTCACGCACCCCCATGTAGAACCGGCATTGGTACTCATAGTGCATGGGCACCTTATCATCCTTCCATTCATCTGCGTTGTGGTAGGTGGTGGTCTTGCATTCCAGCCCGCCGGCTTCCTTCGTGTCCTTGTCCTCCATGCTGTAATCCACATTGGCAAGGGCCCAGGGATAAAGCGCGTGCTGGTACAAATAGGTATCCGGGATCACCCGATGGCCGGTACGGAAGGCGTACATCTTCGCTACGACCGGCTCAAGCAAATGCCCTATTTCCTTTTGCCATAGGTTTTCGCTTTCGTTTGGCAGGAGCTTGCCGGACTTCTCAAGCCACAAATCCAGGGGCGTTTTCCATGGGCTGATGCCAAAGATCGCCGCTACATCGCTGCCGCCAATGGTAATGGGGATGGAACCGTCTGGTCCGTGTGCCCTTACCGCGAGCCAGGTTTTTCGGTCCATGCCCGCAGTGTCGCACAATATTTTCGGCGCCGCCATCAGTAGCGCACCGCCCCGGGCAGGTCATAGTCGCTCCACCGCAGCGTCAGCGCGCGGGCGATGGATTCCTCCGCGCAGATAAGCTTACTCTCCGGCACATGGCCCGTCTTGAGGATGAAGAGGATCTCCTGCATGGCCATGTACACATCATGGGCAGATGCAGGCGCTTCCCCGACCGCCATGCGGAACATCTCGATGGACTCCATGGCCGCTGCCTTGGGCATGGCCAGCTTCTTGCAGATCAGCGTCATGGCGTTGACCGGATAGCATAGTGTTAGATCGAGCAGGCTTTCCAGCTTTTTGATGGTGTCGGAAAACTGGGCAAAGAGCATATCCAGCGAGGAGTCAAAATCCTGCACCCTGGTCTGCCGCCTGTGATGTACGGACACTACATCGCCGATACGGATGGGGTATTGCCCGCCCGTGAGCAACGCCGATACGGAAGCGGCTGCAACGCCCACATCCGAGGTCGAAAAGCGGACGCCCGGGGTGAACTTGGAGGCCAGATGCTTTTGCCCGTGGGCGATAAGCGCCTTGTCGTAAGCTTCCAGCAGTTCGTCCCGCTGCGCCGGGAATGACCAGGAGGCCGTCGCCAAGGAATGATCTGCATACCCTTGTGTGAACTGGTTGCCCGGGAAGCGTTCATTCAGCTTTTCACAGAGCGAAGTCATGAGCGCGTCAATAGGCAGGATGGAATAATCCCGCGCATCCCCGGAATGGAAGGCTGCCACCTTTTCGTTTCGCACCAAGAGCAGTGCCTCGGATTTATGTACCGAGAGGCATTCGTTGAGAATGCCGGCCAGCTTTGGCCTTTTTAGCTTGGGCAACGCCGACCCTCCGATCTTTGCTCTGTCCAGCAGGGATTTATAGGCGGTGTTTCGAATAGGGAGATACCCGTCCTCCGTTCGCAGCGCCAGGCCGAGGTTTTTGGCCGTGTCGGCTACGGCCATCTGGGATACCTCTGGGGCGAAGGCTTTGCCGTCGGTGTACAGCGGCGACGCCTCGTCCAGCGGCTCGATGTGCAAGCCGGACACCGTATTGCGCGTCCACTTGCTCTCACGGGTTTGCCGGGCATGATAGCCGTGCATTTGCGCGTAGTCGTCGAATGTGGTGTAGAAATCGTCCAGACATGGTTGCATTGCAATTCTCCTTTCGTATTTCGGCGATGAACCCGCCATGATATACAAAAAGCAGGCCTCTTTCGGAGTCCTGCTTTTGCTCAAAATGGGATGAGCTGGAATAAAAAAAGCGCCCAAAGGCAATATGCCCATAGGCGCGAAGGATACTTGGAAACTTTGCCTTCCCTGTGGAACGGCTTGGATACTTTACACCAGCATTATACCATTGCGGTTTTCATCCGTCAATGCGAGCCTTGCCATGCTCCCCTATGTCCGATATTGGCCCACGTCGCCAAGCTCTGCGGCAACGGTATCCTCCACCTGGGCGGCGATCTGCTTTGCTTTTGCCTTTGCAATGCCGATGTGATCTGCTACGGCCAGAATATCCTGCCGGGAAGGGTCCCGTCCGTTGCCGTTTACGCTGGTGGCGTGCTCGCCCCCAAGAGAATTGCTATAGGTGAGATCGTACGCCGGGGATAGCTTCCATGCCCCCTTATCCTCGTCATATAGGAACGTGAAATTCTTGGAATGGTCGTCCCGATTATGGGCATACACATTGAAGCACATGAGCCGGTACATGTTTTCCACCTGGGAATAATCCTTGGTCAGCTCCAGCGTCAGCTTCATGAGGGCCTTATAATCGAGGCTGGGGATGCGGTGGGATACCTCCAGCAGCGCCGATACGGAGAGCATATGGATGCGCTTTGTCGTGCCATCCGGCTGCTTGATCCGGTCAAACCGCTTGGTGGCAAAATAGCCCTCGCACCGGGCGGATGGGAGCAGCCTGGTTTCGGCTACCTCCAGGCCGCATTTCCTTGCGCATTCCGAATAGCGGTATTCGATAAGCCCAATATCCCGCCGGTCGATCGAGGCAGGGAATTTGACGATCCAGTCCTCGCCGTCTATGCTGGTCAAAATCTTCGGCCGGGCGCCGCCGGAAGAGCCGCCGAGTTGGAACAGCGTATCCAGATCCGCCGAGTATTCGGACTCCAACACCTTACGGCATTCCTCTGCCATACGGTCGTATGCCAGCTGCGCTTGCGCGGTTTTCCATTGATGCGCCGGATGGTATGTCAAAGCCCCCATGCCGGAGCTCCCAACGATGGCCAGCCGGTTGAGCATGTCCACTTCCCGGGGGTCCATATGCGCTCTGTTCAACATTCTATCCACCAGCAGGCGGCCCCACCCGTCCGGCAGGCTATCGGCAAACACGCCATAAAGCCCGTCAAAGGGATCGGGCTTGGGGATATAGACCCGATTCTCCAGGGGCAGGCTGAAGGGGCTGATGGGGAAACCGTCCCGAATCCAAGCCTCGTCATATTGGAAGGCGGCAAGGCGCCCCTTGTACAGCGCCAATGTGCCCACCTTTTTGCCGCCCATAAAGGCTTCCAACGATTTATACTTTTCCATCAATGATCTCCTGTATGGAATGTATTTCTTGCTCCGCAAACAGCGCCTCGAAGCCGTCCGCACAGTCCAGCACGGTAGCGATTTTCAGAAGCGACAGCAAGGAGATCTCGCCGCTGCTCTCAAACCGCTTGACAGACCCGTAGCTCACGCCGGACTTTTCCGCCAGGTCCTGCATGGATAGCTTCCGTTCCTTCCTGCGCTTTCGCACATTCGCCGCAATGATGCGGCTCAGCTCTTTCGGCGTCTTCATGGCATCATCTCCTTATAGCTAATATTTTATCCCTTTTCTCTTTTTATATCAATACTTTGCTAATATATTATCCATAATTTGCGCAAGCTATGCGGAGATCGCCATACAAAGCGGGAGAGGGCAAAGGCCCCCTCCCGATGAATCATGTGCGGATAAACCGTTTTACAACATTCGTCAGCGTGACCGGCAGCGTATGCAGGTCGGAGATATCCAGAAACGCATCTGCATAGATCCGCTCTATGCTATCCTTGTCATCGCCGATCGCTGCCGCAACAAAACAGATGCCCTTGCGTCGGTACTCCGCCTTGATGCCGCGCAGGCCCTCTTCGGCCGCCGTGCCATAGTAGCCGGCATCCGCCGGTTGTCCGTCGGATACGAGGATCAACAGCCGGATGTCCTCGGAACGCTTGGCAAGCTGTTCGGCCACGAACCGAAGGGCAGCGCCGTCCCGGTTGCTTCCCCGGGCGGAGATATCCATCATACGGTATCGATCCAGCTGATCGATGGAATCGAATTCCGCATAGGAGTACAGCGCAACCCCATCGTCCGTGGAATGGCCATAGACCATCACCGGGATATGGAGCGACTGACAGAAATCGTACAGGATGATGGCGGCGGCCCTTGCGTAGGTGGCGCGGCTGCCGCAGCCCATGGACCCAGATTCATCCAGGAGCAGCCCAATGGCAAGCTCCGGCGTATCGTTGGGCAAGCGCATCTTGGAAAACACCCTGCCGTCATCCCGAGGCAAGGCGTGGACATCCAGGCGCCGTCCCATATAAAGGCCGGTCTGCCTGCCCCCCCTTCGCTGATCTTGAAGCTGTCTGGTTATGCTGCGCTGGAGCTGCTTTGATATGGACAGCAATGGCGGCGAAACCTCATCGTACCTGTCGCGCAGCGTATCGGATACCGAAGTCATCCGGTGAACGGTTATTTTAACGCCCTCATGGATGTCGCCGTAGGAAATGCTTTGGGCCAGATCATTGAGCTGCGACGTGCGCTTGACTTCCAGCCGCTCCTCCGCCATACGGTTGAGCAAAGCTTCGATATCCCTGGCGGAGGCGTCATACCCTGCGCCCTGGTAGTCGTTGTCATATTCCAGCGCGCCGCGGTTGGGTGTGGAAACATGATCCGTCTGCATGAGAGGAATGCGCCCGCCTTCTTTTTCCGTGACTTCAAGCGGTTTACCGGGCGTTTCGCTGGCATCCTCAAAGCAGCCGCCGTTCCCAGCTGCGCTGATCGGCGCGGCGTCTCCGCCGGCTGCAGAAGCTTCTGCAGCATCGTCCGGGTCCGGCGCCTCAGCCTCGTTTTCATCATCTTTCGGTTTGGCAAGCAAGGCGGTTCGGCTGCGTTTCATGCTTCGCGTTCCTCCGCATCCCGAAGCGGGCGTTCCGCTTTCGGCCACGGCGCCTGTCACGCCGCTTCCCTCTGCGGTGGAGCCGTTCAGCGCTTCGAACAGCGCGTCCAGCATTGCCGACAGATCGCCGCCTGCAGCTTTGCTGCGCTCCTCGCAGAACTCCAGGTATGGCTTGACGTAATGCCAATTGCGCACGATGATCTGGTTCACCATCTGCCAGCGTATCCTCGGGTCCGTGCAGGTCAAGCCCGCATCCAATTCGTCCAGGGAATGGAACACCGCCTGGATGCGCTCATCCGTCAGCGCTGTTTCCCCGTATTTGATTTCGCCATACAGGCAATAGCTTAACATGATCTGGAGGATGGAGCGCCATTTCATGCGTTCGTCCTCCTCTTGCTCGATAAGCAGCGTGACGGTTTTGGTATCCTCCCATACGCTTTCCCGCATGATATTCAAATTCGCGCCCAGCACGCCCGGGAAACGGCGCAGCATCGTTTCCTCAATGTAGCCGTCCTCCAGGATATTGTGCAGATGATGCGAGAGCCGGGTAAAGGCCATTTGATATATGGGGCCTTGGTTCCGGTATTCCTCGATCTCATCCACATTGAGCCGGTGCGAAAGCTCTGCGCAGGCGGGCCGCGCCGGGAACCATCCTCCATCCAGTGTCTTTGCCGCATGGGTCTGCCCTAAGAGAAAATCCGTGTACAGCACATGGCCCAGCTCGTGGGCGAACAGCCCGCAGACCACCTCGTAACGCGCCTGCCGGCTTTTCTTTGCTTTGACCAGCGGAGTCGCTGCATTGATCCAGATGAGGGAATTGTCCGTACATGCAGCCTCTCCGTTTCTGGGTTCCCACACGATGCGCACATCCACCCTGCGGTTATAGCCGTAGCGCTTGCTTTGCGCCGCAGCGATATCGGCAAAGTGCCCCGCAAGAATGCGGGACACAAAAAACTGCTTGTCGGTGATGCTGCTGCGCTCTTGATTGAGCAGCTGCCGGACCTTTTTATGATTGACTCGCGCCATAGGTGCTTCTGTGCCTCCTTTCTATACCGCCTTGCGGCGTTTGGGTGCGAATTGCGCCTCCAGTACCGAGGAGATCAACGCATACCGGTCATCCTCATCGGCGGTGGCTTTGGAAATGACAGTGTACAACGCCGAGGTATACGGGTCGCCGGTGATCTGTGTGGATAATATCCAATCGATTAGGCTGCGCATCCCGCAGGAGCCATCCACAATGCCGTTCTTCCGCATGAAGTCGCTCATGTCGTTTACGACCTTTACCATTTGTGAAACCAGGATCTCATCGTCGCAGCCCGTTACATGCATGGCGCGTTGCGCCATGACCTCCGGGCTTGGCAGCTCGATGTCCTGCGCCAGGCTCATTCGGTCGGTGACGCTTTGATTGAGCCCCCGGCACCCTTCATAAGCGATATTGGTCGTTACAATAACGACCGCATCGGGATGCCTGCGTATGACCTCGCCCGTGGGAAGCGTAATGCTGCCCGTCTGCTCCAGCAGGCTGTTTAACCCCACCAGAACACCCGGCTGCATGATGACCGTTGGTTCTTGTACTTCACAGACATACCCGTATTTGAGCGCACGGATGAAGTCAGTCTCCACATAGGTGTAGGATGGGCCCTTTTCCTTGGGCTTGACGTTGCTTAAAAGCCGCACCTTATCGGTCACGGTTTCCAGCACGATGCCCATGCAATCCTGGGATGTGGCGTCGGGCTTTTTTGTGCCTGTGAGCTTTTCATAGACGCCTTCAGGGTCGTAGTCCATGTCGTCAAGGCCGGGCAGCTTCAGAAGCGAAGCTACGTTCGCATACGTGATACCGCCCATGCGCAAGAGCTGCTCACGTTCCTCGTCCAGCTGTGCGTCACCGGTTGTCGCTGGCGCGGTGTCGGGAAACACCTGCCCGATGAAATCGAATATCTCGGTATTGGCCGAGCAGGTATACTTAACATACGGCAGGCCAAGCCCTGCGGCGATGGCCTGGGCGCCCATGGTCTTGCCCGTGCCAGCCGGGCCGCGCAGAAGGAAATTGCGCATGGGCATGGCCTTTTCGCTGGTCTTGACTGCGTGCTGGCAAATGCTCACCACTTCCTTTGGGATGACATACCATGCAGGAAGTTTTGGCACCAGCAGCTTTTCACGGACGTTGAGGCAGCGGCTGGGGTTGATGGGATACTTTCCAACAAAATCACAGTGCTCGATTAGGACAATGGGCTTATACACCGGCGCCGGCCCTGTCTGCGCAATGATGGAAAACTCGCCGCATACCACGGTTTGCGGGATGTACTTGCCCGCTTCAAGCTGTACCTTTGGAATACGGGTCAGGTTGCCCGTCTTATCAATATTCAGCTTGATATGGGCGGGGCAGGTGTCGTCCTTAATCCGGCGATAGGCGTTGTCGCAGAGTATGGCCATGATGTTTCCGGCCTTTCCCGCATCCGGCACTCCTAAGGAAAGTTCTGCGCGATACGCTTCGACATTTTCCGCGAATTCCTCGTCTTCCATAAGCGTAGGCATTAAAGAGAACAGCAATGCGCTGCCGTCGCGGCCGCTTGCGGACAGATTATAGATCCGACTGACTTCGGTGTTCTTGTCATACTCGATGGCCATCATATTGCCCGCGGCTGGGTCGTATACGACCAGGTTGTAGGCGTCCGGAGATATGGAAGATTTATACTCGGCTACATTTCTGCCGTCCGATAAGCCCAACGCGCCTTGCCCGCTGCCATCCCGGCAGCGGCAATAGGCATTCACAGCCTTTATCATGGATAGGGACAGGGTGGCTTCGGTGCCGTCTCCATACATTGAGCTGACCTTCACCTTTTTGCTTTTCAGCGTGTCAAAGGGTGGGGGCAGCGGACGGTTGAACGCGAACAAGGTTTGCATGTTGACGCTCATATTCGATTTCCTTTCTACTCTTGATATTGCGGTGTTGCGATGGCGATACCGTCATCCTGCGGCTGCGCGTCAAGGAAGTCATTCTTTTTAAGCTCCGTGCAGATGGCTTGCCAGCTTTCCCGCACCGGCAAAACCGACGCCGGTATTACAAATCGATCGTCTCCACAGGCAATCGCTTCGTTGCACTGATCGCTGAGATAACCGATATGGTCCTCCACCCATTCAAAAGCCGCAAGCTCATAGTTGACGGGCATAGCTTCGCCATTCTCTTGCGCATTGGAGCCATCAGATGGAGCTTCTACCGGTTTGTGGGTTTCATCCCGCGTGTCTGGGGGCAAGGCCGTATTGTAACGCAGGCCCATAAACTGAAGATCCGCAACAACGACCTGCGCTCTGCGGAATCCGCCTGCATGATTGAGAAGGATAAAAAGCGGCCCGCCCATAGGCATGGCTTTTTCGGGATTTTGCGTCTCCCATACCCATCGCGCCCTGGGATGCTGGCAAAGCACTGCCTCCGTTATGCGACGTTCAAGGATTGTAAACGCCATACGAACAAGATCGCCTTCATTCTCCGGCATGGGCGGAGGCGGGAGCGGCGGCGCAGGCGCCACTGTTTCCGGCTTGCGCAATGATGCGAATAGCAATGCGATTGCCGCGATGATGGCGCCAACGAGGGCTAACAGTAGGATTGGCCACAGGCGGGTGATGAAGCAGAGCAGCATGATAACGCCAAGCAGGGTCAGCGCCTCATAGGATATGTGTCTCTTTTTGCTTTTGTCCATACTTGCGATGCGCTCCTTTCTCGTAAAGCAACGGTGGAATGTAGATGTGGATCTCATTGCGGAAGCTGATGCAGCCGCCGGATATCCGCTTGCGGGTAATAACCGCACAGGCTTGCCGGGAAGGCAAAAACAGCTGGCCTTCCTGGTACGCCGACTCGGTGGCGGCGCCAAACAGCGCCTGGCCGAATACGACTGTGCCGACATCGTTATCCAGATCCGATTTCACCAGCACAAGCGATTCGCAAAAGCTGCTTTGCTTGGTATGGATCTGCACTGAATACTGCCGGCCGATTCTTACTGCATGGGCCAGATGACAGAGCTGCTCATCTGAAAGCGTGTTCCCAGTACGCTGCCGGAGTACCGCCATAAGCTTGGCGGCCTTCTCCTCCTCGGTTTTGAACATGAAGGATGTGTTTTTCAAGAATTGCCCCTCCTTTCCTCAAAAAATAAAAGCGCATGCAATCGGTGATCTTCTTGCATACGCCATTGGGCAAGTATTTGTTTTTGAACCGGCTAGGTCTCTTCCGGATAATACGAATGGGCATCGCCAAAGGGCTCGTATCCCGTGAAGCCGGAAAGTTGTTCCGGCGGCAGGACGGGCTGCTCTGCTTTTTGCAGGGCAGGGGCCGCCTTCTGCGCCGCCTGTGCATCCTGCTTGGGAAGCAGGCTTGCGGCGTATTCGATGTTGGTGGCCCGGATGGTGGGCCATGCGGTGATCTCCCCGGTTTCCCTGTTGACCCATGGCTTCATATCGAAGGTGCCGACCAGGTTGATATGGGAACCCTCCTTGAGGTTCATCCGCCGCACGCGCTCAGCAAGGTCGTCGAAAGCGTTGACGTTGAGGTTCACCCAGCGGGTCTCTTTGTCGGCTTTCTTATCATATACCTTGCAGCCGATCTTGAAGCTGATCATGCGCCCGTCTTCGGAAGAATAGAACGCTGGAGCGCCGCCATATCCTTTGGATATGACCGCATCCGTTACCAGTTGCAGCATCATAATGGTTATCTCCTTTCGCTTTGGGGGAATAAAAAAGCGCCAAACGGCGAGTAAGCCGATTGACGCTAACGAAACTTGGATACTGTGCAGATCCATTTGGATCGCTTTGAAACTTACAGCGTAAGTATATCATGGGGTCTCGGGTTCGTCAATGCCGGAAGGCGGCGTATGTTCAATAGAGATATAGTCATATAGGAACAGCGCTCCATCCCGCTCATACACCTTGGTGTTCTCTTGAATATAGAGGCGCAGGCTGGTACCGGCTTTACAGCTTCGTTTGTACTGCTTGAGCTGTACGCGAAGCATCTTGCCGCCGGCCTCCAGCGTCACAGCCTTTGCGCGCTGGAACAGCATGGACTTTGTAACCTCGGTGCAGATGCCTTCCACGATCACGTACCGATTCCCATCGGCAATATAGAACAACCGCATAGCGTTGCCCATGCAGAAAAGCATAAAACCAAACCCGGGCAGCACCAGCACCGCGTCGTATCCAAGCAGCAAAAATATAAGCGATAACAGCAAAAAGGCGCAGCCCATCAAGCCGCGCCGCAAAATCTGCCGCTGAAGTGGGGCGGGAATCCTTTTGAAATGATCCTGTATTCGCATGAGATACCTCAAATCAAAATGACGCGCTTTTTCTTCAGAAGGCTAAGCAGCGTTTTCAGCGTCGGTGTTAGGGCTGGGGAAAGCTCCATCGCCGCCTCAAGGGCTCCATCGAAGATGGTTTCCTTCGTATAGATCAGCTCTACCACACGCTGCCGGTTCTCTCCGCCCAGGTATTGTGCCTCCGGCTCGATGCCCATTTCGGCCAGTCTGACGAGTTCCGCGGCTGTTAGGCGCAGGCCCGCCTCCCTAATCCAGCGCAGAAGCTGCTTTTCATCCGCCGCAAGCCTCCAATAGGGCAGCTTTCGTTGGCGCGGCGCGATCACGCAGTTGACGAGGATGCGAAACACCTCGGCCGTATATTCCTTGCCCGGCTGCCCTTCCGCGAGGCCTTTGCTTTCCAGGGGCGCCAACCGGGCCTTTCCCAGATATTGAACCCCGGTATGGCCCGCAAGCCAATCCCGGGCCTGCTGGCTTTTCAGTTCATGGTTGCGGCCGCATCGGTTGACCGTGATCCCATCCCGGCATTGGTTGATCAAAAGTCCTTTGGATAGATATAGCATATTGATGCACCACCTTATTTCATTCTTGCCCTTATTACACAGGCTGCATTTTTGCTTTGCAACAACCCCCTTAGTTTATTTGCGCGGCAACCACCAAAAGCCGGCCGCTTTTACCAAATCCGTCCGACCGGTCGCAGGTTACGAGCGTCAAAAGCCGACCATCCGAAGGAGCGGAAACATGGGTTTCATACAGGGCTCGTGCTTTAAGCGATTGTACAAAGTCGAGAAACGAATCGTCCGACAGGAAGTCCTGCTGAAGAAAGTTGAACTGCTCCAGCGTGCTTACATCCAAATGACAGACAGCAAGCACCTGCCATGTCCCGGTTCGATCGGGCGTATCGAACTGAAAGGTCTGATGCTTTTCCCAATAACTCTGCTTTTTGAACTTCGTGAGCTGAGAAAACATTAGGCTTGACGAGCTGCCCATATTATGCCCAAATAGGATGGTGTTTCTGTCCAGGGGGTTCAGATCGTTCTGATAGTCCATAAAAATAGTCCCACAGCTTGCCTCTTCTTGTTTGAAGCTCCTGCTTAGGTAATACTCGTTGTCATCCGCTTGAACAACAGGGTAATTGATCTTGGTGCCGGGAATATACAGCCAGCCCACGGTATCGCTGTTTTGCGCGGCCAGTGCGGCAAAATCCACCGAAACGCGTTGCGCTGCTTCCTTACCGTCCGCGTTGGAGGCGGATGCAGGCCTGGAAGGCTCGGCTGTAGATCGGGGGTCCGTCGCCGCTGGCGCCGTTGGATCGTCCAATGTATCGTTCTGCTTAGGCGCTGGGCTCAAAGGCACGAGCTCAATCATCCCGTCATCCTCGTCCGAATGCAGAACATCTTCCGCAATGTCCACATAGTCCGCTTTATATCCGGCATATTCGGCGGCTTCCATGATCCATACTGCGCCAAGCGCGATTGCCGCCGCAAGTAAAATGCCCATTGCACCCAGCAGCAGGATTCTCTTTTTATCCATATCGAACCTCATAGAAGTTTCATCAGCACGATTGCCAGCGCCACGATAGTGGCGGCCGAAGCGCCGACGAGAATGATCTGCTTGATAAGCCCTTTATCCAGCTTTTCCTTAAAAGCGCCCTCATCCAGCGTAGGCGTATCGTCATAGTATCCATCATAGCCCGCATCCGGCAAATCGGGAGGCGCCACGTCCTGCTGGCGGGGTACAGGTTTAGGCTTTTTCGCTTTTTTCTTGGTTTGCGGCGCTCGTCGCTTGGGTCCATCCTTAGGAATGCCGCTAACCGGTATCGAGGCGCCGCATTCCATGCAAAATGCGGCGTCATCCAGTATGGATGCGCCGCAATAGGGGCAATATCGCATTTCAAAACTCCTCCTTTTCCGGCCGTAATGACCAGCCGCGCAGCAGAAGTTTCGACGCTAGGAGTATACCATAGACGGAATTGCGTGTCATCGGCGGGAATCCGCCATCCGCCTGCCAGTAATATGACAACCCCTTGCGATGGCCTTTTTTGTGGGATATACTATGCCCATAAAGTATCCAAGCCCTTCCACTGGAAAGGCACAGTTTCCAAGTGTTCATAGCGCCTTTCGGCTTCCCGCCGCAGGGCGCTTTTTTATATAGATCCGGCCGCGTATATGCGGCCTGTAACCCTTTTCTACGGAACGCCTTTGCGCTCCGTTTTTTATATGTCAAATCAACATAACGAAAGGAAATCGAACCATGAACCCACAGGAAAAACGGCTCACGGAAGAACAGAGCGCATTCGCTGAAAAGCATCATCATGTGGTTATGGACTTCCTGCGGCGCAGATGGCTCCCGGAAAGCGAATTCTACGACGTGGTGATTTTCCGGTATCTGCGGGCAGTCCAGCTCTATTGCACCAACCCCAAACTTCGCAAGTACAAATTCGAAGTCATCGCATTCCGAGCAATGGACTGGCAAATGCAGCGCTTCTGGCGCAAGGCCAATGAAGCGCTTTTTGAAACGTTGAGCCTTGAGGACCGGCTTAACGGCAATGGATTACCATGCAGCGAGGTGGTCTGTGCCGATGGTTTTGACCCAGGGGATGTAGCTTGTGATACGCTGCGCGCAGAGGAATTGCTCGCAGCGTTATCAAACGAGCAACACACGCTCCTGGGCCTGCGTCTTGATGGCTATTCCATCAAGGAAATAGCCGGCCGCATGGGCATGTCATGCGACCAAGTGGAGGCCACGTTTTCGTGCATCCGAAAGATTGTCGCGGCAATAGCATGACGTGCGCATTGCCAATCACACAAAAGAGGAGTGATCGAAATGGAGCAAACAGCAAAAGCTGGTATCCCCCGCATGAAAGAGCTTATCGGCATTCTCCGGCGCGCAGATACCGCCTACTACAAATATGACGCCCCTATCATGACCGACCGGGAATACGATGCGCTCTATGACGAGCTAGCGATGCTGGAGGATGCCTCCGGCATTGTTATTTCCGGCTCCCCAACGCAAAAGGTCTCCGGCGAGATATTGGAGGGACTTGCAGAGGTCGAGCACACCCGGCCCATGCTTTCGGCAGCAAAGACCAAGTCTGTGGACGAGATCATACGCTTTATTGGCGGCCATGCGGCGCTTGTCTCATGGAAGCTCGATGGCCTTACCCTTGTGTTGCGCTACGAGGAAGGAAGGCTGAAGCAAGCCATCACCCGGGGCGCGGAAGGCCGTATCGGCGAGGATGTAACCCACACGGTCAGGGTCATGCGCAATGTGCCCTTGACGATCCCCTACGCGCAGCCCCTTGAAGTGCGCGGTGAGGGCGTGGTCAGCTGGGCCAACTTCAAGCAGCTCAACGAGGCGTTGGATGAGCCTTATACCCATCCCCGCAGCTTAGCCGCTGGAAGCATTCGCAAGCTGGACGCAAGCCAAGTGAAGAACCGTATGCTGGAGTTTATCGCCTTTGACTTGATCTCCGGCCTTGGCTTCGCCATGAAGCATGAGGCGTTGCAGTTCCTCTCCGACCTGGGGTTTGACGTGGTGCAGCATCTTCCTTTGGGAGATATCCCGTCGGAGCCGCAGATCCGTGGGGTTATCAACTGGTTCGAGCCTGCGGAATGCCCTTATCCCGTGGATGGCCTAATCGTCGCATATGACGATATCGCCTACGGCGCCAGCCTGGGCGCAACAGGCCATCACGAAAACAGCATTATGGCCCTCAAATGGGCGGATGCGCTGTATGAAAGCCAGTTCCTCGGCTTTGAACTGGCCACCACCCGCACCGGCATGGTATCCATCACCGGCAAGTTTAAGGATGTGGTCATTGACGGCACGACGATCAATCGGGCCTATCTCCATAACCTTGACATTGTCGAGGGCTTCCAGCTGGGAATCGGCGACAGGGTGCAGCTTTACAAGGCAAATCAGATCATACCCCAGCTCGCTGAGAACCTTACCCGCAGCGGAACGGCGGTACTGCCAAGTTCTTGTCCATGTTGCGCAGAACCCCTCACGGAAAAGAAGACCAGCGGCGGTACGCGCTTTCTGTACTGCATGAATCCGGCCTGCCCCGCAAAGCTGGTGGATAAGTTCGTGCATTTCTGTGAACGCACCCGTATGAATATCGAAGGCCTGTCGCAAAAGACGCTGGAGAAGTTTATCGATCGCGGATGGGTCACCAATTTCGGCGACCTATATGCGTTGGACCGCCATCGCGATGCGATTATCCAGACGGAGGGCTTCGGCGAAAAGTCCTTTGCCCGGCTGCAGGCCAGTATCGATAAGAGCCGAAACTGCACGTTGAACCAGTTTATCGCAGGCTGTGGCATTCATACGGTGGGCCGCACCGCTGGACGCGTTATCAGCAAACACTTCGGCGGAAGCTGGGATGCATTTGAACAGGCAATCAAGACAGGGTTTGACTTCACGCAGCTCCCGGGCTTTGGTCCCGCCATGCACGACAACATCTATTCCTGGTATTCCGACGCCCAGGCTGAAAAGCTTTGGCGTCCCGCAATACAACATCTTAATTTCAGAAAGGAAATGACAACCATGGAAAACACAACCAATCCCTTCTTTGGCAAAACCGTTGTAGCAACTGGAAAGCTCACGAACTACACTCGCGACGGGATTCAGACGCGCCTGCTTCAGCTGGGGGCCAAGCCCGCAAGCTCTGTCAGCAAGGCCACGGATTATCTCATCGTTGGTGAAAAGGCCGGCTCCAAGCTGGCTAAAGCACAGCAGCTCGGCATACCTACGCTCACCGAACAGCAGTTCGAGTCCATGCTGGCTTAGCCGGCAGCAGAAAGTAAGGAGGATACGATCATGCCTGAAATCAACGCGATCGCCACAATCCATGGTCATGCGGGTTTTCAGCGGTTGGCCCAGTTCAGCACGTCCACCGCTGCCAAGGAGCTTGCCGGATTTACCATGCGGTTTGACCGTATCAAAGTGCCATCCGGCGGCGGCACTACCTATGTACTCCCCGAGCCCGATGTCAATGGCAACACCGATTTCCGAGAGATCGATGCCGTTATCTTGACTCATCATCCCATGCAGAGCTACTATGCAGGGAAATACAATGGCGGAAACGCACGCCCGGAATGCAGCAGCAGGGACGGGAACGTAGGCGTTGGCTCTCCCGGTGGAAACTGCGCTAGGTGCTATCTCAATCAGTTCGGCACCGCCGAGAACAACAGCAAGGCCTGTAAGCGCAAGCACAGGATCTATATTCTAAGGGAGGGTGAGATCTTTCCCATCATCCTGGATTTGCCTACCCTGTCCGTGGATGGGTTTGGCAGATACCTGCGCCGCCTGCTGACGGTCGGCAAGGATCCGAACGCGATCGTCACTCGGTTTGCGCTCAAAAAAGCCATCAACAAAGCCGGTATCACCTATTCCCAGGTGACTTTCACCGAGGGCCGCGATCTTTTGCCCGAGGAGCTCACCGCTGTGCGTAGGCTCGCCGCCCAAGTACAAGCGTACAGCTCATCCGGCGATTTCGATGCCGACGATGCCGATGCCGCCAATGCCGACGCCATCCCCGATTATGATCCCGAAACCGGTGAAATTTTGTCGTCTGATCCCCAGGTCTTCTAAATAAGCCATCTGTTTGTTTGCAGCCGGGAGCCTTTAGGCTCCTGGCTATCCGTTCAGAAGAAGGTGTGGGATGAAAGCCGAAGGATTGCTGCAAAAGGCGAAAATACAAACCGCGCTTTGGTTGCCCTGGGATGTTGTCGGAGAGCTAATTTCCTCCATGCTGGAACGGCTGCTAAACAGGCCGTTCACCGCCCGGGCTGAATACTGCGACGTGGATTACTGGTGCTGCGAGTTCGGGCAGAACTATCTCGACCTTAATACCCAAGAAAGGCTATTTATGGCCATGGAAGCCACAGAGGCCGAGCGGCAAGGAACCATAGCGTACTGTGATGAACAGAATGAAGTTAGATTGCCAATCCATTCACTTGGTATAGCACCTTAAAATATCTCTATAAGCTAATCATTTTGGAGTTGTTCAACAGAATTTTCTTATATGGATACGGCATAAAAATAAATTATATTAAGGAGGATGGTTATATGTCTGAGAAAACATGGTTTGTGGACTTTTTGCAAGCGCTGGATGGCCATACCGCTGCATCATTAGCGGAAGCCGAAGAGGCCTTATCTCAAGGCTTTAAACCTTTTGACACATTTATGGATGAAGTAAAAAAAGATGTAGAGCGAAAGGACAAAAAACAGCAGGATTTATAGTCCCGCTGCTTTTCTAAGGCAAATATTTTATTTTTTTATGACAGATTTTCCAACTCTGGCGTGTCATAATAGATGCAAGGGGAATTGACCCTATCTTGCAGAAGAAAATATAAAAATACGCGAAAGATTTTTCCTGTTTGCTGCATCTATAAATATAAGGATGCATGCAGACGCGTTGTACCTATTTTCGCACAACATGGGAGGGCGGTTTGGACATCATCCAATATTTTGAGAGGAATTATAAAAGCTTATTGCTATGTGCGGTCATGATGATCAAGGACGTGGACAAAGCGCAGGACATCCTTCATAGCGTGGCGGTTGGCCTGCTTACTAGAAAGGACGAGCTTTCCGAGCTGCGGCATCCGAGTGCATTTATTGCCCAGTGTATCTACCGGGCGACGCTGAATTATTTGCGCAAGGAAGCCAGGTCGGAGGCTTATGACCCGGTTGTTTTGGCCGAAACCTGTCCGCATCCAGGGCCGAGCGTCGCATACGACTATGTAGAGTGGGTTGCAAGCATTGAAGCCTATCTGCAGAAATATAGCCCGCAAATGCGGCAAGCGTTTGTCGACCACTATTTGGATGG